>OIZF01000008.1_pt1 | contig 147844 bp, 133 predicted proteins | sample 1588471 | NCBI WGS metagenome assembly OIZF01 (sample SAMN03283279) | human gut metagenome | biome: human-associated habitat; material: feces | host: Homo sapiens | place: Peru | collected 2012
TGTTATTGCTGTCAGCGGTGTACGCAGTTCATGGGCAACTCCCGTAAAAAAGTTCTCACGTTCTACACGTATCTGATGTTCTTTCTCACGCTCCAGGCTGACCGTCAGCAGTTCATGCTTCATCTGCATTTCGTGTTCCATTCGTTTTTGGCGAAGTTTTATTAACCGTATTCCGTAAGCTACTCCTCCCAACAATAACAGAGAAACAAAAAGCCGGAAAACAAAAGTCTGGCTCCAATGAGGGAGAATAACAATCTTCAATGAAGTTACCTCCCCAGTCTCACCATTCGGATAAATATTCCTCACTTCAAACACATAGTCTCCGGCAGGGAGATTGGTATACGAAGCTCTCTCTCCCTCATCAGAGATCAGCCAATTCCCCTGATAAGGTAAAAGCCGGTAATTATATTTCTGTCGTTCATCCGAATAGGACAAGTTATTGAAAGTCAAGGAGAAGTCCCGATTGTCATTATCCAGTACAATCCGGTCTGCAGAAGAGATTATTTGATTGAGTATAATCTGATTATTTACCTTTTCCCCTATCCCAACAGGACGGTTATCAACTTCCAAACCAGTAATCAATACACGTTCATTCGTTGGATAAGCATTTATTTCCTCCGGATTGAAATAAGTCAGGCTCTGATTATTCCCGAAAAATAAAGTCTTATCACTGAATATGGCAGAACGGTTACTACCCGCTATGTAGTAGTTATAGAAAAGATGCTGGCGACGGCCATAACGCGATATGCCGGAGTTACTTCCTAGCCAGACATGCCCCTCGCTGTCTTCTGCCATACAGCCGATAAAGTTACTGCACAATCCGTAATGTCTCATCCGGACTGATTTTAAATCGTTTCGAACAATCATTCTGCAGCTCTGCCAGATTATACAACAATGGTGGATTTTTCTTTTCTTTCTTTTTTTCAATGGATACAATTTCGCATTCCATTGGCTGTTTTTCCTCAAGATACGATATCAGCTCTTCTGCTTTTTTTCTTTCTTTAAATCCATTTTCTTTATACAGATCAAACGATTCAAAATAACGCGACCCTTTTACTGCACGCCATTCTCCCTCGAATGTCTGTCCTGATACATCTATCGTACTTAACACACGATAAAATGGTGTTTTTACAAAATCCCGGATTTCCCGCTCTCTTCTTACAACCATTCCAAGTACACAGGTCATTACTCTGCCGACTGAAACAACCGCATATTTTGTATGTAGATAATTTGAAATACTATTTCCATATTTCAATGTCAGCAAGCGCGAAAAATTAATCCCCATCAAATAGTCTTCTTTTGCCCGCAAGTATGCTGAAGCACTTAAATTATCATATTCTGACAAATCTTTCGCTTCTTTGATTCCTCTTAAGATTTCTTCTTCTGTCTGAGAGTCGATCCAGACACGTTTTCTCTCTTTTCCTTCTACATGTGCCTCCTGCTCTACCAGACGATAAATATATTCTCCTTCACGTCCCGAGTCCGTACACACATAAATACAGTCCACATCTTCTCGATTTAAAATATTACTCACAATCTTGAACTGCTTTTCCACACCCGGAATCACTTCATACTTAAAATCCTGTGGGAGAAACGGCAGCGTGTCAAGATTCCATTTCTTCAAAGAAGCATCATAAGCTTCCGGATAACTCATCGTCACAAGGTGTCCCACACACCAGGTAACAATTGCTTCATCTGATTCCAGGAATCCATCCCCGCGTCTTGTTTTTAATTTTAATGCCTTGGCAAACTCCTGTGCCACACTCGGCTTTTCTGCTATGTATACCGATTTTCCCATTCTTACCCAATCCGTTTCTTCTACTATTTTGTTTCAAATTTGTAAGATGTCACTGTGTGATATGGCATACCTTTTTTGCAGATTGGACTGGCAAAATTTTCGTGATGTACTGCATCTGGAAAATACTGCGTCTCAAAGCATACTGCATCACGAACACCGTATACCGCACCATTTTTCCCCTGTTCATTATCAAGGAAATTTGCTGTATACATCTGTATTCCCGGTAAATCTGTCCATACCTCCATAACAATCCCACTTTTTTCTGAAACTGCTTGTGCTACTTTATCAAATTTTCCATTATTTTTCAATACCCAGTTATGATCGTATCCTTTTCCTAACTGAACTGCTTCATAGTCTGCATCAATTGCTTCCCCAAGTGCTCTTGGCATTCTAAAGTCCATCGGTGTTCCTGTCACATCCACTAATTCACCTGTTGGGATCGACTGTGCATCTGCTCTTGTAAAATAATCCGCATCCAGTGTTACCAGTTCTTTTAAGACATCCCCACTGTCATGTCCATCAAGATTAAAATAACTATGATTTGTCATATTGATAATTGTATCCTGATCCGGAACCGCATCATATGTAAGTCTCAGCTCATTGTCTTCTGTCAACTCATATGTAACATGCATATCCAGCGTTCCCGGATATCCCTGATCCCCATCCGGACTATGCAAAACAAATTCTATTTTAGAATCTGTTTTTTCACCCACATTCCAGATTCTCTTGTTATAATAATTCGTTCCACTATGAAGGTTATTTCCATTATCATTTTTCTCAAGTTCATATGTCTTATCCTGAATTGTAATAACTGCACCTCCGATACGGTTTGCATTACGACCTACCGGTGCACCAAACGATGCGCCACCTTTTTCATATCCGGTTACATCATCATACCCCAAAACTACATCTCTTAAATTTCCTTCTTTATCCGGCACATTCAATTTTACTAATGCCGCACCATAGTTTGTTATCGATGCTGACATTCCATTTTCATTTGTCAGTGTATATAAAACTGCTTCTTCTTTCTTTGATGTACTTCCAAATGTTTCGACACTAACCGCTTTCATAGTTGTTCTCCTTTTTGCTGTCTTATTTTCTTTCTCTTTTTATTTTGAAAAAATTTTTTAATTTTTCAAACGGAGTGATATGCTTTTCTTTCTTTTCAGGACGCTTTGCTGTAATCGCATATTTCATAAATTCATCCTGTGCACAGATTATTCTGTCTCCCCGATTCTTTTTCCGATAAGTCCCGTCACTCTTCATCTCTCTTGCTTTTACATTGTCCGCAAGCATAATCTTCAAATCGCGGAGCAAACGTTTCTTAATATTGGGATCATAAACCGGACACGCAACTTCTACACGTTTTTCCGTATTTCTTGTCATCATATCTGCTGATCCGATATATACTGCAGCATTCTCATCTTTTCCAAACACAAATACTCTTGGATGTTCCAGATATCGTCCGACAATACTTGTCACCTTCAAATTCTCGGTCTCATCTTTAATTCCCGGCAATATACAACAAATTCCACGAACGATCAGATCTACCTTCACACCCGCTTTGGAAGCTTCTGAAACTTTTCTCATGAAATCCATATCCGTCACTGAATTCATTTTCATTAAAATACGTCCCTCTGCTCCTTTTTTGATTTCTCCATCCATCAGGCTTAACACCTTTGTTTTTAAGCTAGTAGGTGATACGATCAAATGTTTATAAACTCCATCAAGATTACCGATTGACATGTTCTTAAAGAAAAGTGCTGCATCTTCTCCTATTGCTTGATTTGATGTCATCAGCGAATAATCCGTATATAATTTGGCTGTCTTTTCGTTATAGTTTCCTGTTCCGATCTGTGTAATATATTTGATCTCATTTCGGTTTCGATATGTGATCAGGCAGATTTTCGAATGTACTTTATATCCTTCAAATCCATAGATTACCCGGCATCCTGCCTCTTCCATTCTTTCTGACCAATCAATGTTATTCTGCTCATCAAACCTTGCTCTAAGCTCAATCAATACTGTTACTTCTTTACCATTCTCCGCAGCTGCGCACAAATACTCCGCCAGACGTGTTTTCTTTGCCAGACGGTAAATGGTGATTTTAATTGTCATAACATCCGGGTCTGTAGATGCTTCTTTGATCAACTGTAAAAATGGTTCCATACTCTCATAAGGATACGCCAGCATGATGTCTCTTTTCTTTATCTGCGTCATCACACTACTGCCCTCAACAAGAGAGACTGACGGCTGTGGTGAAAATGGTTCATCTGTCAAGGAGCGCTTCATCGAATCCGGTACTTTATCAATAATCTTAAAAATAAAATCCAGTTTCATCGGCATCTTAGTACGGAAAATGCATTCATGTCCGATTTTGATTTTTTCACAGAAATATTTTTCCATTTCTTTACTCAATGGATTTGCCGTTTCGAGTCTTACTGCTGCCATTTTTCTTCTCTTATGCAATGTTTCCTTCATAACGAAACGAAAATCTTCATTATCAGCATAAGCCTCATCATCCGGCGACACATCCGCATTTCTTGTTACGCAGATATAATTTTTTTCCGATACTTGATACTGTTCGAACACAATATCCAGATATTCCATGATTACTTTCTCCATCCGGATATAACGGATATCATGCCCCGGAAGATATAAAATATCTGAAACAAACTGTGGAACCGGAACGATTCCAATCATTGAGTGGTCTTCATATTTCAACATCGCCACAACATAAATCTCTTTGTTAAGCAAATGCGGAAATGGATGGTTCGCATCAACTATCTGCGGAGACAAAATCGGAAGAATCTGTTCTTTAAAATATTTTTTTACATACTTCTTCTCCTGCTGTTCTAATTCTTTAAAATCAAGGCCACAGATTCCATATGGTGAAAGCTGCTTTTTAATCTCGCTATAGGTTTTATCACGTTCTTTGTAAAGTGGAGCTACCGCTTCATAAATTGCATGAAGCTGTTCCTGTGCTGTCATCCCGGATCTTTTGTCTATTTTTTTCGCATCCGCTTCTGCCATATCATAAAGACTGCCGACTCGGATCATAAAAAACTCATCCAGGTTACTTGTGAAAATAGATACAAATTTCATACGCTCCAACAATGGAACGCTCTCGTCCTGTGCCTCCTCTAATACTCTCTGATCAAAACGAAGCCAGGATAATTCACGATTCTGTGTATATGCCAAATGTTCTTTCGCCATGTTATTCCTCCTCTAAACTTCCAGATATTTTATCAATCTATCATATTCACGTTCCATCAACTGATATCCATGATCGTAAAACGCCTTCAATGTTGCCGCATTACGCTCAATTCTGGACACTGGTTTCACCTCTGGACGAAGTACAAATATTTTACCTTCTCTCTCAAGACGTTCAATGTGATTCATTTCTTTATTATACATAAAGCTTCTGGTCAGAATTGTCTTTACCAGATCCGGATAGGCGGCATACTGTTTACGATATAGATTAACCATACTGCTTTTCATTGTTTTCTTACGATATCCTTTGTTTCTCGTCAGTACAACCACAATTTTTTCATTTCCCAATTCCTGTGCATGACGAATCGGAACAGAATCTGCCAGTCCGCCATCCAGATAAGGAACCCCTTCTACATTCACAATTGGACTTACCAGCGGCATACTGCAGGATGCACGACAGATTTTCATTAGACGGTCTGCATCCTCTCCTTCCTCAAGATACTCTGCTTCTCCTGTCAGACAATTCGTCGCCACGATTTCACATTTAGCCTCTGATTTAAAATATGTTTCAAAATCAAACGGAAATATTTCATGAGGAAATTTATCAAAAATCATATCCATATTCATCAATGATTTTTCTTTAATAAAAGTACGTAAGCCATTCACATAATTCAGGCTTTTATCTGTCGGGATCATACAGTCTCTCGTCCGTCCCGGCTGTTTTGAAACATAATCTACTGCGTTGCAGGACCCTGCCGATACCCCGATCACATTTGAAAAATACAAATCCTTTTCCATCAGGTAATCCAAAACACCTGATGTAAATACGCCTCTTGTTGCTCCGCCTTCCAGTACAATCGTTGCTTTCTCCATATATGTCATCCTCACTTTCTTACGACTGGCTCCACAATAAAAATATTAATAGCTCTATTATATAACGTTTTTTGCCATTGGAAAATAACAATCTCCACAAATTTCTTAAAACATTCCCTATCTTTTTGAATAGAAAATAAAATTCTTCACAAAAAGCAATTTCCAATGCCAACACACCTTGCCTTTTGCCTCCAAACCATGTTAATATAGGCGTTGGAGTTCTGATAACAATTGAAGCTTGTTATCCATTAACAAAGTTTTTTATTTTAAAGGAGAAACCAAAACATGATTAGTGCAAACAACGTAACACTGCGCGTCGGGAAGAAAGCGCTGTTTGAAGATGTTAATATCAAATTTACTGAAGGAAACTGTTATGGAATGATCGGTGCCAACGGTGCCGGAAAATCTACATTCTTAAAAATTCTTTCCGGACAGATTGAACCAACAAACGGAGAAATCGTGATCACTCCGGGACAGAGACTTTCTTTCCTGCAGCAGGATCATTTCAAATATGACGATTATCTTGTATTAGATACCGTTATTATGGGAAATGCCCGTCTGTATGAAATTATGAAGGAAAAAGAAGAAATTTATGCCAAAGAAGATTTCACAGATGAAGATGGTATCAAAGCCAGCGAACTGGAAGCAGAATTTGCTACTATGGACGGATGGAATGCAGAATCCGATGCTGCTACATTATTGAACGGACTCGGTATTGATACTGATTTACATTATAAATATCTTCGTGATCTGACAGGTGCTGAAAAAGTGAAAGTTCTGCTTGCTCAGGCTTTGTTCGGTAATCCGGATATCCTGCTTCTCGACGAGCCTACTAACCATTTGGACCTGGATGCGATTGCCTGGCTTGAAGAGTTCTTGATCAACTTCGAGAACACTGTTATTGTTGTATCCCATGACCGTTATTTCTTAAATAAGGTCTGTACACAGATTGCCGATATTGATTATGGTAAAATCCAGTTATACGCCGGTAACTATGATTTCTGGTATGAATCCAGTCAGCTTTTGATCCGTCAGATGAAAGAAGCAAACAAAAAGAAAGAGGAAAAAATCAAAGAATTACAGGAGTTCATTTCTCGATTCAGTGCCAATGCTTCTAAATCTAAACAGGCTACTTCAAGAAAACGTGCTCTTGAAAAAATCGAACTGGATGAGATCAAACCTTCCAGCAGAAAATATCCTTACATTGATTTCCGACCAAATCGTGAGATTGGTAATGAAGTATTGTCTGTTGAAGGAATTTCAAAAACAATTGATGGTGTAAAAGTTTTGGATAACATTTCCTTTACTCTAAACCATGATGACAAAGTTGCCTTTGTCGGAAGCAACGAACTTGCAAAGACAGTTCTGTTTAAGATTCTGATCGGTGAGATGGAACCGGACGAAGGTGTTTATAAGTGGGGAATCACAACTTCTCAGGCATATTTTCCAAAAGATTTTGGCGGAGAATTCGATAATGATTATACAATCACAGAATGGCTAACACAGTATTCAGAAAACAAAGATGCTACTTATGTCAGAGGATTCCTTGGTCGTATGCTCTTTGCCGGAGATGATGGTGTAAAACGTCTGAAAGTTTTATCCGGTGGTGAGAAAGTTCGTTGTCTTTTATCTAAGATGATGATTTCCGGTGCTAATGTATTGCTCTTAGATGAGCCTACTAACCATTTAGATATGGAGTCTATCACTGCACTCAACAACGGTATGATCAAATTCCCTGGTGTTCTTTTATTTACATCTCGTGACCACCAGATTGTACAGACAACAGCTAACCGTATCATGGAGATTGTTCCTGGCGGTAAACTGATCGATAAGATCACAACTTACGATGAATATCTTGAAAATGACGAGATGGCAAGAAAGAGACAGACTTACACTGTAGATAAAGAGGACGATGAAGATTAATTTACTTACTTTTTTAATCAGTGCATAAAATTTAAGAGCTTCGGATGATATGTTCGTCCGAAGCTCTTTTTATCTGGTTTTTATTTTCCTACTTTCCAGGTGCGAACCTGTTCTTTGTAATAAATTATATTTTCTTTTATGATTTCCGGCTTTCCATCCTTTACTTCTACCACTGTAACTGCACAGTTTGCCGGAACTCCATTTTCCCAAAATGTCGCCACATCAAAATTTTTTTTGATATTGTTCAATAATGCCGTCATCGCAGCACCATGTGTAGTAACCAGAACATTCTTCTGAGATAGTTCCTTGTTTTCACACAGCTCACGCAAAAACTCTCCTGTCCTTTTCATCAACTGTGGTACAGTTTCTCCACCATCTATGGGAACATAATTTTCAGTATCTACAAAAAATTTATTAAACTCTCCACTTTTTGGATCCATCTGTTCCCCGCCTATGCACATACCTTCATAACCGCCGAAACAAATTTCCTGGATTCGTTTATCTTCTTTTATTTTTATATTACGTCCTTTCAAAATCACTTCCACTGTCTTTTTTGCTCTGCTAAGCGGACTGGAATATGCTGCATCAAATCTGATATTCTTCAAGCCGTCCGCCGTCTCTTCTGCGAGATGGATTCCATATTCATTTAACGGAATATCGACAGCCCCCTGTACTTTATGCTCTTTGTTCCAATCTGTCTCTCCATGTCGTACAATATAAATCAGCATTGTTTTCTCCTCTTTTTCTCTAATATGAGAAATTTTTATCCTTCAGCACAACTTTTTTGATATATTCAAACGTTTCTGCCTCTCCTTTGTCTGCCAACATCCGAAGCAATTTTTCCAAAAGTGCTTTTGTATCTTCATGCATCACATATCCATCTGTTCCTCCATGTGTAAAATATTCCAGCGGATCAGAATCTTTGTATGCATCTCCTTTATACACCTTGCTTGCCGCAATACGATCCAGTACCATCTCCACCACATAATTTTTTGGCATCTTCATACCGATCAGAGCTTTCTTCCCATCAAGTCCGTAATCGATCCAATATTCATAATGATGCTTATTTCTTCCTTTATGATGAAGCCAGGCTGAAGAATAACCAAGCGTCTCTCTTTCCGCATTATTAGGACTTCTTGTGCCCTGATAATATTTACATCCCACCCTGAATTCTGTCCAGCCGTATTTTGACATATCATGCAGTAATCCCTGTCGATATAATCCTACGCGAAAACACTCTTTCATAACTAATATTTTGTGTTTTGTAATTGTCCGAAAATGTTGTACTGCTTTCAAAATATCTTCCTACTTTCTTTATTTTCCACACAATACTACGATACTTCTCTCATTAAGCCGAACTGTTTTCTGCATTTCCTCCAGCTTTTCATCGAAATCTTCTGTTGCTGTATCCATAACACGATACCATTTTTTTCCTTTTGGTAAGGATGGCAACGCGAACGTATGCTTTAACCAGTGCATATTGTAGGCTATATAACATGTATCCTGCTTTGCTTCATTATCACAATATAATACACCAAGCTGCCTGCTGTAAACAGCTGCCGGCGTCTGCCAGGCCAATTCTCCATGAAATGAAATATCCGGAAGCCCACATGCTGTCTTATCCATCCCTAACAATGGCATTTTTTTATGAAGAGAAGTATGTTCTTTTCTAAATTGAATCAATGTTCTCACATATTCAAATAATGCTTCATTCATCTTTTTCTTATTCCAGTTCAGCCATGCTGTCTCATTATCCTGACAATACACGTTATTGTTTCCTTTCTGGGTATTGCCAAACTCATCTCCTGCAAGCAGGCATGGTGTTCCCTGAGATAACAATAACAGCATCAAAGCATTGCGGATTTGTTTTTTTCGTAATTCTACAATTGCTTTTTTTCTGCTTGGACCCTCTGCTCCACAGTTCCAACTATAGTTGTAATCTGGTCCGTCCTGATTATTTTCTCCATTCTCTTCATTATGCTTTGCATCGTAGGATACAAGATCCTGAAGGGTAAAACCTGTCTGATTCGTCACATAATTATACTTATTATCTTCACTGGAATTATGTTTGATCGCCCAGGTAACATCCGGGATCATACCCTCATCTCCCTTCAAAAAGCGACGCATCACATTTTGGAATCCATCGTCTTTTTGGATCAGCTTAATGCCTTTTAAAAGAGGATCTTGCTTCATGCTTTCCCACGGAGCATTATATGGATTGAGTACAAACCCATCGATATGATATTCCAGCATATAATATTTCAGACATTCAATTGCCATCTGTGGCAGTATCTCCTGTGTAAATGGCATCTCTACCACGACTTCAATACCTGCTTTATGACATGCCTTCACCATATCTTTCAATTCACGGCATGCATGACCTGAAGCACTGTAAGACGGTTTTGGAGCAAAATAATACCCTTTTCCATATCCCCAATAATTTGTCTTGTGTCCGACAATCTCTGAAAACTCATAAATCGGCATACATTGAATCTGATTTACACCAAGAGATTTCAAATATGGTATCTTCTCGATCACGCCTAAAAATGTACCTTTATGTTTTACCTTTGATGAACTGTGTTTTGTAAACCCTCTTATATGTAAACTATATGCTATCACTTCATTCAATGGTAATTTCAAATGATGATCTTGTTCCCAGTCATACGCTGTTTCCGGAACTCGTCCACGGATTTCGTGTTTCTGCGGGTTTGGTTTTTCTCCGAAGCGTTTTGTTCGCGAAACCTCTCTTACATATGGATCTATACAAACCTGTTTATCTATTTCAAAATTGTATTCCTGTCTGTCTGCACGAAATCCTTCCAAGCCAAGATATCGCACTTCTCCAAGTCCCTCTTCCTCCAACATATCAAATGCTTGTACAGGTTCTGCTTTTCCTTTCTGATAGATCAATAAACGACATGTTTTCCCTGCCGGTACTGATACTGCAAAATTTGTATAACCAGGGTACGATGTTGCCCCCAGTGGCTGTGGTGTTCCTTCCACTCTCCTCATTCTGATGTCCTCCTACTGCCAGCCATTTGTTCCATATAATTCTACATTATCTTTATTAATGATAAATGTTTCTTCCTGTATTTCTTCTTCATAATCTTTATCTTCCAGCACTGCCATAACTGTTTTTGCAGCATCTTTTCCGATATTAATCGGCGACTGTGCTCCTGTTCCCACAAATGCACTTCCTTCTTTTGCAATTTCTTCCTTTGCTTCCGGACAGCCGTCAGCTCCATAAATATAAATATCCTTACGTCCTGCCTCATTTACTGCCTGAAGTACTCCCAATGCAACTTCATCCGTTCCACACATAACTGCATTGATTTCCGAGTATTGTTTCAAAAAACTTTTCATCTGTTCATATGCTTTTTGCTTTTCTCCATTCACATCAACACGATTCAACACTTCAAATCCCGCATTGGAAATAGCTTGTTCAAATCCTGTAATTCGTTCATTTACAGAGTTAATACCCTTATTTTCAAAAATCAGGATTTTCCCTCCATCCGGGCATTTTTCCTTCAAATCTTTTCCACAAACATATCCTGCATTTTTATTATCCGATCCTATAAATGCAGCCGTAAGATCAGAGTTTTTCACCTGTGTATCCAGATTGATAACCGGAATCCCCGCTTCATCCAATGCTTCCAGTGCACTCTCAATCTGTTCCCAGTCTACCGGGCACAAAAAAACTGCATCTACTCCCATGTCAATCATTTCCTGTATCTGCTGATTCTGCTTCTGAGCATCTGCCTCAGCTCCCATTGACACAATTCGAACATCTTCCCCGATAGATGTCTCTATTGCCTTTTCCAGTGCCTGAAAATAAGGGTTGTCCAGATTGATACAACTGTATCCCAGCAAAAGTCCTGCTTCTTCCTCTTCTTGTGCTTCTTCCTGGGCTTCTTTCGCCTTTGCCTCTTCTGTCTCTTTTGTTGTATTATCTTGTGGTGTTCCTGCAGTTTTTTTACAACCTGCTAAAAGCAATGTTATCATCATGACTGCCATTAATATCGTAAATATACGTTTCTTCAACTTCATTTTCCTCCTGCAATAATTCAAATTCACTGATTCTATTCTAACTTTTTTTCATAGTTTGTCAATTCGTTTTCATCTTCTTCTTGCGTTTCATCTTTATCTTTGTTAAAGTAAATCTAGATAAATATTGTCAATACTTCAAAAAGGAGACTCTTATGGAACAGAATGAATTGGGTACTGTAACCCTGTATTTAGACAATGATGAAACAATTGAATGTCAGATTTTATGTGTATTGGATGTAAATAAACAGCAGTACATCGCACTTCTGCCTCCGGATGAAGAAGGCGGCGAAGAAAGCCCTGTATATATCTACCGCTACACACAGGATGCGGACGGAGAACCTGGACTTGAATCCATCGAAGATGATGAAGAATACGAAGCAGTCTGCGATGCATATGATGAATGGCTCGATACTATGGAGTACGAGGCACTCGATCTGGATGCACTTGGATTAGACTCCCTCGAATAATTCTTCAACGAAACGGGAAGGACTTATTTCCTTTCCGTTTTTATTTTTCACATAACTGATTTTCAAAACTTCTTTCGCCCTGGTCATCGCAACATAAAACAATCTTCTTTCTTCTTCCAGACCATTTTCTTCTAACGCACGTTTATAAGGAATACACCCTTCATTTGTCTGGATCAGATATACGGTATCAAATTCCAGCCCTTTTGACGCATGCATCGTCATCAGATGGATTCCTCGTCGATTTTCTCCACTTTTTTGCTCTTTCATTTTTAATGCGGTACTATATTCTTCTATGTGTGCGAACCATTCCTGTAAAGTCTCATACGGTTTTGCAGCTTCTTCAATCTCAGAAAGTATATCAAACAGATCACTTTTTTGCATCTGATGCTGTGTTGCATATTCTCTTAAGAATTCATCGTATCCGATTCGTTTTCTCAAATATTGAATTGCCGCATACGGTGCCATCTTTCCAAGCATCTTAATATCCCATTCCATCTGATCTATACGATCTATCATCCAGGCTTTATCTTTGTAAAATTTCCGTACATCATCATAAAGACTTTTTTCTTTTCCCGAAACACTGTCCCTGCTGATATAACGTTTTGGCCTATTCATAATCTGTAAAAAATCTGCCCGCGTCAATTTACCAAGTGCTATACGAAAATATGCCTGAATATCTTTTACAATAAAATGCTGATATAAATTTGGCATATGTTCTTTCATTTGAAAAGGAATTTTACTGTCGATCAATTTTTCCACCAAAGCTCTCGCATCTGTATGTACTCGATATAACACAGCAATCTGTTCTGCCAAAACACCTTCTGCTATTCTCGATGCAATTTCTTCTGCAATGTATCTGCTCTCTTCTTCCGAATCCCTTACTTCCTGTACATGAAGACTCTTTCCTGCTTTCTTTTTCGTCTTAATTGCCTTGTTAAAACGTACCTCATTATGCTCAATGACTTTCAACGCATTTTTCACAATATTGGCTGTTGAACGATAATTAATATCCAGCAAAATCTGTTTTGCATCCGGATAGTCTTTTTGGAATTGAAACATCAGCTTTGCATCTGCACCCCTGAATCCATAAATAGACTGGTCATCGTCACCTACAGCAAAAAGATTATTTTGCGGTGCAGCCAGCATTTTAATCACATCATACTGTACTTGATTGATATCTTGAAATTCATCAATCAATATATACTGAAACTTTTCCTGCCACAGCTTTAACAAATCCGGCCGGCTTGTAAATAACTGGTAACACAAAACAAGCATATCATCGAAATCTATTTTTCTTAACTGTTTTCGCTCTCTTTCATATTCCTGGTAAATATTTCGAAAGATATCCGGCCGGCATCTCTTTGATTCGTATGTATCTATCTGGTTACGATTGTTTTTCACAACACCAATCTCGGTGATTACGTCTTTCAAAAAGTCTTCTTCATCCATAATCTCCAGGTCGTCCTGATGATTCACAATCTGACGGACCAGTTTATACTTCTCTTCTTCCGATAAAATATTTTCCGGTCCAAACCGATACGCCCATTTCAAAATACCATAATAGATTCCGTGAAATGTGCCCATTGTTACCGGAAGTTTTTTCCCTTCCATACTGGACTGCAATCGCAATTTCATCTCTGTTGCCGCATATTTAGTAAAAGTAATGACCAGAATTTCTTCTGGCCGTACATGTAATTCTTCTATTAGATATTTTATTCTGTTTACAATTGTCATTGTCTTCCCGGAGCCGGGACCTGCCAACACAAGACATGGTCCCTTTCCGTGAAGCACGGCACTTTTCTGTGCCTGACTAAGTGAAGTCCGTCTGGCTTTCTGCGTGCCAGTGGCGCCGTTATAAGAAACAGGTATCTGCTTCTCTACATGGCTATCTGAACTCATCTTTACCTCTTTCAAATCTTTCTTTTTTACAAGTGCTATTTGAATTATGACAGTTTTTCAATTCCTGCTTTCAGACGACTCAGCGATTCTTCTTTTCCAAGAACCTCCATAAGCTCTGTAGCGCCTCCAGGTGTATTCTGTTTTCCTGAAATTGCAGTACGGATCGGCCACATTACATAACCCACCTTGTATTCTTTTTCAGTTGCAAATGCTTTCAATGTCTCAAATAAAGCATCGTTGCTAAAATCATCCTGAGCTTCCAGTACAGGAACAACTTCTTTTAATAATTCCAGTGAATTCTCTGGATTTGTTTTCATTTTCTTATGTGTATACAATGCAACATCGTATTCCGGCACTTCCTCAAAGAAATCTATCTGATCTTTGATATCAGGCAGAATCTCAATTCTTGATTTAACAAGTGCTGCAATTTTTCTAAGATCAAACTCTTTTGTGACAACTTCTTTGATATATGGTTCTGCCATCTCATAGAAACGATCATCATCCATTGCTTTCAGGTACTCACCATTCATCCATTTTAATTTCACAGTATCAAAAACTGCCGGAGACTTACTCATATGTCTGTAGTCGAATGCTTCTACCAGCTCTTCTAAGCTAAAAATCTCACGATTGTCTGTTGGACACCATCCAAGAAGTGCCACATAATTCACAACTGCTTCAGAAATAAATCCCTGATCGATCAAATCCTCATATGAAGAGTGTCCGCAACGCTTGCTTAACTTCTTATGATTCTCATCTGTGATCAATGGACAGTGCACATATATCGGTACTTCCCATCCAAATGCTTCGTATAATCTGTTATATTTTGGTGCAGAAGAAAGGTACTCATTTCCTCTTACAACATGTGTGATCTCCATCAAATGGTCATCTACTACATTCGCAAAATTATATGTTGGATATCCGTCTGATTTAATCAGGATCATATCATCTAATTCTGCGTTTGGCACTGTAATATCACCATAAATCTCATCATGGAATGTTGTTGTTCCTTCATTTGGTACATTCAGACGGATAACCCATGGTTTTCCTGCTGCCAGGTTCGCTTCTACCTCTTCTTTTGATAAATTCAGACAATGCTTGTCATATACTACAATCTCTGTACCATTTTCTGATACAGATGTCTTCAGAGACTCTAAACGTTCTTTATCACAGAAACAATAGTATGCATCTCCCTGCTCAACGAGCTGCTTCGCATATTTTAAATAGATTCCCTGTGCGTTACGCTCACTCTGAACATATGGACCATAGCCTTTATCCTTATCCGGACCTTCATCATGTACAAGACCTGTCTTGGCAAGTGTACGATAAATAATATCAAGTGCTCCCTCCACAAATCTCTCCTGGTCTGTATCTTCTACACGAAGGAGAAAATCTCCTCCCTCATGTTTTGCAATCAAATATGCATAAAGTGCCGTACGTAGATTTCCAACATGCATTCTTCCTGTTGGGCTTGGTGCAAATCTTGTTCTTACCTTACTCATTTTTTCATTCTCCACTTCTTATTTTTTAACATAATTCTATTCAAATATCACTGCTTGTACATTTACAAACAGCAACATTAAAGCCACGCTCTATTATAAAGCAAGTGGGATAAATGTTCAAGTGTTACTGTTCACATCTCACCAATTGTACCGCCCTGTCATCTTCTATCAAAAGTGTTCCACAGTCACGAATATCAATTACAGACAATCCTGTCTGTGCAAATGCATTGGCTGCAATTCTTTCTGTCTGTGTCGGGACAATATATCCGCCTGTTCTCCCTGCCGGAAACGTTAACAACGTTGTTCTGTCTTCATCATATAGCACACCATCAATTGAAGTGTAATTTAAATTTCCTTCTTCCACCATAATATCAAATAAATTATCAATCCCATCAAAGGCACCTGTTTCAATTACTGAAATATTAGATGGTATATAAATTTCATAAATATCAGTAAAGCCATTTATAAATACATGACTGCGGATCCCAACACAGTTTTCTGATGGAAGTTCCAAGACACCACTTGTACAGTCCAGCATTTCTTCATTGATTCCATAAAGCATTCCATCTCCATCAATTAAAAATGGTGTTGCTGTCTCTGCAATATCTGTTTTGGCATCCTCAATTTCTTCCGTATCATTTTTCGGAATATTGTTTGATTCATTCACAATCGTATTCTTCGGCTCATCCGTGATAACATCTTTTGCTTCATCCACAACCGTATTCTTTGGTGTATCCATGATACTGTCTTTTGTTCCATCTACGATTATATTCTTTGGTACGTCTACTATACTTACTTTCGATTCATCCGCAATTGCAGCTTCCTCTTTCTCTGCAAGAATGTCTTTCGCCTCTGCCATAACAGTTTTGTCCGGCTCGCTTGCTATAATCTCTTGCGGTTCTGCTGCAACAATTTTCTCCATGTTACTTACTACAATATCCTTCTTTGTTTCTTCTTGCTTTTCTGCACTTAAATATTCTTTTGTTCCTACAGCTTTTCTTGAAAAGACAGCACCTGTTAAAATAGCGACACACAATATCCCCACAATTGTGCGTTTCATAATTGGTCTGTAAAATCCGTAAATTTCCAAACATGCTTCCATAGTTATCCCTCACCATCTCTTATTCTATAGATTCGGCAACATTTTATAGTTAAAACTATTCCATTTTTTGCCAATTGGAAAAAATTCTACAAAAGAAAAAGGAACGCTGCAATTAAATGCAACATTCCTTTGCTTTTTTCTTCAATTCTTAACAAGCTTCCCAGTAAAGCTGTTTTTTCGTTCTGTATTTTATACGTTAATCTCTGCTTTTACACCAAGCACTTCTTTGTTCTTCTCTAACAATGGACGAATCACACGATCCAAGTATGCATCAACCTGCTCTTTTGCACGTCCTACATATCTGGATGGATCCATTGTCTTCTGAAGGTCTTCCAATGAAAGATTAAATGCCGGATCTGCTGCAATAAGCTCAAGCAGATTATTATCCAGACCTTTTTCTTTTACATTTCTTCCTGCTTCCATAGACAATTCACGGATTCTCTCATGTAATTCCTGTCTGTCTCCGCCTGCTTTTACTGCATCCATCATAATATTTTCTGTTGCCATAAACGGAAGTTCTGCCATCAGACGTTTCTCTATTACTTTTGGATATACAACCAGACCGTCAACTACGTTCAGACACAAATCCAAAATACCATCAATCGCAAGGAATCCTTCTGGTACACTGAGACGTTTGTTTGCTGAATCATCCAATGTTCTCTCAAACCACTGTGTAGCTGAAGTGATTGCCGGATTCAAAGCATCGATCATCACGTATCTGGAAAGTGATGCGATACGCTCACTTCTCATCGGATTTCTCTTATAAGCCATTGCTGAAGAACCAATCTGTGTCTTCTCGAATGGCTCTTCTACCTCTTTCAAGTGCTGAAGAAGACGGATATCGTTTGAGAATTTGTGTGCACTTGCTGCAATACCTGCAAGTACATTGAGTACTCTTGTATCTACTTTACGTGAGTATGTCTGACCTGATACCGGATAACAAGCTTTAAATCCAAGTTTTTCAGCAATCATTGGATCAATCTTATCGATTGTCTCCTGATCTCCGTCAAAAAGTTCCAAAAAGCTTGCCTGTGTTCCTGTTGTTCCCTTTGAGCCAAGCAATTTCAAACTATCAAGTACATATTCAAGATCTTCTAAATCCATCTCAAATTCCTGCATCCATAAAGTTGCTCTCTTACCAACTGTTGTTGGCTGTGCCGGCTGGAAATGAGTAAATGCAAGTGTAGGCTGTGATTTATATTCATCAGCAAATTTTGCCAGCTCTGCAATCACATTGACCAACTTTGTACGAACAAGTTTTAAAGCCTCTGCCATTACGATAATATCTGTATTATCTCCAACATAACATGATGTTGCACCAAGGTGGATGATACCTTTTGCTTTTGGACACTGTACACCATATGCATATACATGTGACATAACATCATGACGTACAACTTTTTCACGTTCTCTTGCGACATCATAATTAATATCCTCTGCATGTGCCTTTAATTCTTCGATCTGCTCATCAGTAATATTGAGTCCTAATTCCTTTTCTGTCTCTGCAAGTGCGATCCATAATTTTCTCCATGTTTTGAACTTCTTATCCTGAGAAAAAATGTACTGCATTTCTTTACTTGCGTAACGCTCTGAAAGCGGACTTGTATAACGGTCTGTTGCCATAATTATATTCTCCTTTGTTGTTATCCTGTTAAAATCTATTATATAAGATATGAAAAAGTCTCGTCAAGTGCTTCAATCGAATGCATGACTGATATCTTCATTCGGAACCTCAATTGGATATTTGCCAGTAAAACATGCATCACAATATTTTAAATCTCCAACCATATCTTTCAACTTGTCAATTTCCATATATCCAAGTGAATCTGCTCCAATCATTTCACGAATTTGCTCTGTTGTGTGTGAGTGCGCGATCAATTGTTCGTTAGATGGAACATCTGTTCCGAAATAGCATGGATACAAAAACGGTGGTGAACTGATTCTTACATGAACCTCTGTTGCTCCGGCTTTCTTTAACATCTTAATGATATTTGCACAAGTCGTTCCACGTACAATAGAATCGTCTACCATTACAATTCTTTTTCCTTTTACTACTTCTTCTATAACATTCAACTTAATCTTAACGCTGGACTCTCTTTCACTCTGTGTTGGTTTAATGAATGTACGTCCCACATAACTATTTTTATGAAATGCCATTCCATACGGAATACCAGATGCTTCCGAATAACCTTTTGCTGCAACCAGCCCGGAATCCGGAACACCTACTACAAGGTCCGCCTCAACCGGGTATGACTCTGCCAGTGCTTTTCCTGCTGTGATTCTTGCATGATATACATTCACATCATCAATTGTACTGTCTGTTCTTGCAAAATAAATATATTCAAAAATACATCTTGCCTGCTCATCCTCTGGGATTGCCATGCTCATATCTGAAGAGATACCATTTTTTGTTATCGTAACAATCTCTCCTGGTTTTACATCACGAACAAATTCTGCGCCAACTGCAGCAATTGCACAGCTTTCAGATGCCAGCAGATAAGTATTATCTCTTTTTCCAATACACAATGGCTTAAAGCCCCAAGGATCACGGGCTCCGATCATTTTTCTCGGACTGCTGATAACAAGTGCATACGCCCCTTTGATCTTCTTCATAGCATTTTTCACTGCAATCTCTGCAGTCGGTGTATTCAAACGTTCTCTTGCAATATGGTATGCAATCACCTCTGAATCAATCGTTGTCTGGAAAATCGCACCAGTGTACTCCAGTTCCTTTCTCAGTTCAACTGCATTTGTCAAGTTACCATTATGTGCTATTGCGAGTGTTCCTTTTACATAATTGATAACCAGCGGCTGTGCATTCTCTACACGTGTTGCACCCGCTGTAGAGTATCGAACATGTCCTACTCCAAGATTTCCTTTTAACTTTGTCAAAGACTCGCGGTCAAATACATCATTGACATGACCCAATCCTTTTTGAGAAAGAACCTTTCTCTTTCCATATGTATCAGTCACTGCGATTCCGCAGCTTTCCTGTCCACGATGCTGCAATGCAAATAGTCCATAATAAATTGTAGAAGCGACATCACCGCCATCCATATCATATGCACCAAAGACACCACACTCTTCACCCAATCCTGTTGTTACTTCTTCAAATTCGCTCATGAATGAAACTCCTTCATCTATTTTTATCCTGTTTTTGCCGAATAACCTGCACGATGATTATAATACAAGGCAGGTTGAAAATCAACATTTCTACCCGCCTTGTCCGTCTTCGCAGTCATTATTTATTTCAAATTTTATATATAAGTCTTCCTAATAATATTGGTTAGTTTTTTGCATTTTCCGTCCGACAAATGCTATTCTTCTGCCAGTTTCCCCAAAAATTCTTTCATTCTGGCATTATCTGAGGCAAAAACCTCTTCCGGAGTGCCTTCCTCTGCAATTACTCCTTTATCCATAAAAATGATCTTATCTGCAACTTTACGTGCAAAATTCATTTCATGAGTAACAATAACCATGGTCATATGCTCTGATGCCAGGCTTTTGATAACTTTCAAAATCTCACCGGTAAGTTCCGGATCCAGAGCCGATGTCGGTTCATCAAAAAACAACATCTTCGGTTTCATTGCCAGAGCTCTTGCAATCGACACTCGCTGCTGCTGTCCACCGGACAATTGATATGGATATGCATCTGCCTTATCCTCCAGCCCCATCTTTTTCAGCAGCTCTTTCGCTTCCTTATATACTTCCTCTTTCTTTCTCTTCTGTACTTTAATCGGCGCATCTGTTATATTTTTCATTACAGAAAAATGTGGAAACAAATTAAAATTCTGGAATACCAGTCCAAAGCAGGACTGTATCTCTTTTCTTTCTTCTTTTTTCGGAAACACCGGTTTTCCATTTTCTATCCAGGCGGCCTTTTTCCCAAGATACAGAATTTCGCCATCACTTATTGTCTCCAACATTGTCGCACAGCGGAGTAATGTTGATTTTCCTGAACCGGATGGTCCAATAATAGCAAGTATTTCTCCTTGTTCAACGGATAAAGATATATCTTTGATAACCTGAACTCCGTCGAAATCTTTTTTTATATGATTCATTTCTAAAAGCTTCATACTGCCGTCTCCTATCGATAGTAATTCAATTTCTTTTCAAGCAGCTCCATCACGCCTGCAACCGCATAGTTAAATATGTAGTAAAAAACACCCGCTATAAAGAACGGCAGAACCGTTGTCTGAGCCGCTGCAATCTGTTTTGCTACCGCAAACATTTCAATATAAGACAATGAGTATACGAGCGATGTATCTTTTACCAGTGTAATAACTTCATTTGTCACTGATGGCAACACGATTTTCACAACCTGTGGCAACACAATTTTGCAGAATGTCTGCTGTTTAGAATATCCCAATAAAGTTGCTGCCTCATACTGTCCTTTCGGGATCGATTCAATTCCCGAACGATAAATTTCTGCAAAATATGCTGCATAATTTAAAGAACAGCCCAATAAGATCGCCGTCAATTTGTATCCACCTATGTTCATTCCCCACAAATAATATGGTCCGAAGTACCATACCAGAAGCTGAAGCATCAACGGTGTTCCCCTCATAATAGAAATGTACACTTTAACCAGCCAGCTAACCGGTTTAAATTTGCTTACCCTGCCGAAATATACAACCATTCCAAGCGGCAGTGAAAATACTAATGTTAAAATAAATATTAAAAATGTCTGTCCAAACCCTGCGCCAAGCTGACGCAGCATTACTTCAAAACTCATTTTGCCTCCTCTCATGTAAAAAAACTTCCCCATTGCTTTTTACATTTATATGCTAACGAAACTATGCCCCTCCGAATCTCTTCAGAGGGGTATAGTCATCCTGCACCATTCATCTTGTCTTATTATTTTAATGTTACCATATCGGCAATTTCATATTTCTCAGCCAGTTTTTCAACTGTACCATCTTCTGCCAGTTTCTCTAAATCTGCATTCACTTTATCACAAAGCTCTGTATTTCCTTTTTTGAATCCAATCGCATACTGCTCTGTATTCAAAGTTTCATCCAGGATTTTATATCCGTCTCCTCTGGAATTAATCTGATATTTTGCAACACCGATATCAATCGCAAGTGCATCCAGCGCTCCTGCCTGAAGCTCTGTAAATGCTGTATTGTAATCAGCAAACTCGTTAAGAGAACCGAATGTATCTGCCAGTGCTTTCTGCCCACCCTCTTCTTCGCTGTTCAGAAGATCAAGTGCTGCGGAAGCTGCCTGCACACCTACTGTCTTTCCTGCAAGATCGGAAAGTTTTTCAATTCCTGAATTTTCAGCAACTACGATTACCTGGCTGTTATCAACATATGGTGTAGAGAATGTGTAATCATCTTCTCTTCCATTCATTGTAAATCCATTCCAGATGCAATCAATAGAACCAGAATTTAATTCCATATCTTTTGAATCCCAGTTAATTGGTTTTTTTACAAGTGTCCAGCCTTCCAGATCACATACTGCCTGTGCAAGTTCCAAATCAAAACCTGTATATTCTCCGTCATCATCCATGTATCCATATGGTGGATATTCTGCGTCAAATCCTACTGTAAAAGTATCTCCTCCATTTGATACTGAATCCTTCGAACTTTCTGTTTTTGTCTCTTTTGTATCTGTAGATGAAGAATCTTTACTACTTCCGCATCCCACTGCCATTGTTGATACTGTCAACGCTGCAATCAATACTACTGCCAATTTCTTTTTCATTGTATCACCCTCCTGCGTCGGTGGTTTGCGTCATTCTTTTAGCAATTGACCGCTTTACCACACTAAATTACTTAGGCAGTGTAACACATTTTAAGATACTTGTCAATTATTGACTTCACATAACTTATATATTGCTCCTACGATATTTGCGTTTCCACTCATCAATTTGTATTTCGTTATTCTCTGACAATGATTTTGCTTTTACATCTTCTACTTCTTGGCGCATCTGTGCATTCACTTCCACATAATCCTCATGTTTTGTAAGTAAAATATGATATTCTTCCATCGACATATATTTATAAGATGCATAAAGATATGGTTTTAAATATTTTTTATCTTCACAAATTTTATACGCATGATCATACATTTTAGCAGCTTCCTGATATAAAAATAATTTTCCGTATGCTGCCCCCAATCCTGCGTAGATTTGTCCATAGAACTTATCCTCTACACTCTCGTCACGTTCTTCATTTAGTATTTCCTGATAAACAAGGATTGCCTCTTCAATTTCTCCGCTTTCCAGCAGATTATCTCCTTTAAATTTCTGACGCTCAATGTCTTTCTGATTTTTCAGCCGTTCCAGAACATTTTGAATTCGGATCATTTGTGCTTCACGGTAAATCTTTGATTCCTTTAATATCGTAAGTACAAATTTTTCTACTGAACCATGCATCTGCATCATCTCTCGCAATTGTTCTGACAAAGCAGAAAGTCCTAATTCTTCATCCAGCCAGTTACACAATTGCTCATTCATAATGGTGTAATCTATCAGATACAGATTATTACACAGATAATAGCACAGTTCTTCTATTGTATATATTTTGCAGTGGATCCTGGAAATCTCATAAGGATGTGCTGCATGCTGCTCATGACATAGAACTAAATTTCCCATCATTGCCTCCTAAATGAATAATCTTCTCTTTCTGAAAATCTGTCGCCGGATAAAATTCTCCGAATCCCATATCACGCACAATGATCTTACATGTTTTTTCATCCATAAACAGTGTTTCAATCATCAGGCGCATTGCATACTCAGAGCGTCTCGGAAATTTATCCATCGGGATTACTTCTGTTCGTACTGTTCCCTGAACAAGCGACTCAATATGCAATTCGATATCCTCTACCTTTTCCAATAAAACTTCCCACTGATTGTTTGACTCGTACCACTGTGCTCCCCAGGATACGATCGGATACCACATCTCCTGACCATTTACCCTGAGATTAATTGTAATCTGATCTGTCAGCTTGCCATCCGACAAGTAAACCGGATCTTCTACCTGCATATACATCTTTCTATAAGAAGTAAAGCAAGCGCCTTTACTGTATAAATTGTTTCCTATAAAAGCTCTTCGTCCGTTGCAAAGCAGACGCAACGCATTCGGATACCAGTTGTTTTCAAAACCTTCACCAGTCAAAAACACAGAGGAGACAATCCTCTTATCAAATACCCCTTCTATGAACTTACAGAACATAGAATCTGCTTCTCTGGCCTTGTCCTCGTTCAAAACCGGGTATACTGCTGCCAGTTCTTTCATATGTGCACTTGCGACCTCATCAACAGTCACAAATGTAGTTTTTCCACCGCCAAGTCCTGGTTTCAATCTTCTAAGCATATATGCTTTTATTTCATTACGATCACAGCAAAACAGTGCTGCTTCATACTGCCATAATTCTTTCGGCTGATAAAACAGGTAATTACAAAAACTTTCTTTATAATCCTGAATAAAAATATGCTGTTTATCAATATTCATGCGAACAGCAATCCCTCTTAATAGTTTTGCCAGTTCCTCTGTCAACTCCGGCACTGTAAAGACAATCCCATCGATTTTAGGAAATGTCTGCAAAGACATCTGAATGAACTTTGACAAAAGCCATACCGCATCATAAGTATCCTCTCCAAATTCAACCTTTTCCCCGGCCAGACTTCTCTCCAGCAGTCTTGTCACAGTAAAACCTTCACTGATCGACACCAGTCTTTTTGCCTCTTTTCCATAAGCCCAGGTGTCTCTAAGTTTTCCAATGATCAGCGGAATCTGATAATTGTCAGATTCTGACTCCAACGTTTCCGGTTCAAGCTGCTGATCATTATAGAAACTGATCTGGCAGGTTTTTTCATTTATTTCGTATCCTATTATATTTCCCTGCATCATGCAGATAAGCCTCCTTAATTTTCTCCGAATATCTGAGCAGCGACAGCATCTTCTATCTCATACTCTTTCATCTTTGCTTCTTGTTCTTCTCCATCCAAAAGCAGAATATCATTGATTCTTCCATAACGTCCCCGTTCGCCTTGTTCCACTTTTTTTGTACATTCCGCTTTTTCGCTTCGATATACATTGCCATCTATTATTTCTTTAAAATAATATTTCAATTTTTCATTGGCAAACAGGACAAATTTTTTAACATATAAATTTTCATACATTGGTGTCAATACTTCTGTCGAATAATCCACATTTTCAGAATCACCTTTCTGCAACTGATAATACAACATGACTCTGCTGCCTTTCTGCCCTTTGTATTCAATCAATGTCTTATCCCACAGCTGCTGTTCAATCAGCCATTCTTTTTCATAATTCATAAAGAATGGGAAATATATCTGTTTTCCGCATAAATCCTGCATAAACTTTTTCAATGTTTTTCTCATTGAAGAATCATATTCTTTCTGTGCATAATATTTCAGCACCGCAATCTTACAAATATCGATCGTCTCTTCACCTTTTTCAAATTCTTTGCAGATAATATCGATCACACTCTTACTGATCTTTCTATTTTCTACTACATACGCTCTCGACATATATGCCAGATAAGCCTGCTGCAATCCAATATATGCACCTTCTGCATAATATTCCTCAAAAATGGCAGCTTCGCCAAATAAAGATTCTGAAAAAAGCATCTGTGTCAGAATTCGTTCTCCGAGTTTGTGAGTATGCACCTCATATTCCTTTGCTTCTCTCCATAGTTCTTTCATCTCGATCGTAGCTCCACAATAATAATTGGCCAGATATGTCAGGATTACTTTATCATACTGTCCTCTTTTAAACAGTCTGAAACATACATATGTAAGGAAATCATCACATGCATAATTATTTTCACGGATTGTTTTACTGCTAAGTGCCAGCATCTCACTGTCTTCGTATTTTTCCACACCGTTTTGCTGTACAATTTCTAAAGTCAATTCAGGGACAGCTTCTTCTTCCTGATTTATTTTTAAACTATTCAAATAGCGCTTACAAACATCCATGTAACGAAGTTCATAGAACATACGCTTGCTATCATATGGAATAGAATCTGTATAATGTCTTCCATCTTTGCTCTCCCACACAAGGCGGTCTGATTTTGCATACAGGCAGATCAGTGTCCCCTGCTCTGAATACGGCACTCTCTGTGTAATCTTTCCATCTTCTGCAATGACATAAATAAATTTTATGTTATGGGCCTTCGTTTTCACCTCATAAGAATAGCAAATATCATATAATGCCTTCACGCGTTCCGGATTCAGTTCTTTTTCTGAAATAAATCTTTTATATATTGTTCTTAAATGTGCATTAATATGTCTGCGTTCCAACTGTCTCCATGCAAATGATTCCATCTCTTCGCGATAATGTGCATAGATTTCGCTGCTCTCATCTTCATAAGTAATAACATTGGCATACAAAAATGCACATTTATTATAATCAAGCATATTGCCATGCAGAAAATACAAATATACAGATCGCGGCAATGGCTTCTGGAACATATCTACATCCACTGATTCCATATAAAATTCGTAAAGCTGTGCGATCTTCAGTTCCTCTTCAACAGCCTTTTCATACCACTCAAAATACTCTTTTCCTACACAGTTTCCTTTTATCAAAAGGGTACAGATAGAAGTCAGTATCATACTTTCCGGATATATTTTATAGCACAACACCAGTGTCTGGAATAAATGTTTGTCATATGCCTTCGACTGACTTGCCAGATTTGCCGTATAAAGTGCAAGTTCCTTTGTCATCAGACCATATTTTGCCGCAAATAAAAGGACTCTGATTTCAAACATGCCTAGTTTTTTCAGGCTTGTACTCTTTTCACGATAACAGCGAAATACCTCCAGATAAAATATAAGGCTGTTTGTCTTTTCTGCATTAAATAATTTTTCCAAAATGCGGAGTTTTTCACTGAGGATTTTATATTCTGAATCTACATTGATCAGCATACATAAAATGCGCCAGCTGTCTGGATGCTTCATATATGATTTTGCAAGCTCTTCCGCTACTCTTCTCTGTCCGATCGTGTCATTGCTTAAAAATGTAGTCAAGTATAGATAGTACGAACTAAGTTCCACATTCTTACCAATTGCAAATCGGTTATAATTGTATGATTCAAGCAACGTTCTTGCCTGCTCCTTCTTTCCACCGATAATACAAATATGTGCCTGCAAAAGCAGATACCATTCATTATTCTCATCCATCTTACGCAGACGCTCTGCCTTATGGATAGAATCCTCCGTCCATTCTTCCAGCTCTTTCTTGCCTGATTCATACACGAGATAATCTTTCAGAATACTCAAATACTCTCTTGTCTCATCTCTCTTTTCTTCATCTCTGCATATATCTTTTTCAACAATGATTTCATAAGATAATGTTTCATATGGCGTTTCAAGAATAATCTTGCCAAAGTTACTGCCTTTATGTAAACGTTCTGCACTGATAAAATACTCTACTCTATAAGAATTACCTAAAAATTCTTCTGTCGATATCTTTGTATGTTCTACATATAAAAAGTCACCCTCTGTACGGACATCAATATCCAAATGTCCCCATGTGTTCTTTTTTAATGTGAATTTTTCTTTTCGTGCTTCTTTCATAGATGTAAAAGCACGGCTTTCTTCTTCCAGCGTCAGGTAGATTTTTTCTTTTTGCTTACATCCAACCAGAAATTCTTCCAATGCCTGTTGATCCAGTTCCCATTTACGCATATTGTCATAAAGTGCCTGGATTCTTTTATCTTCATATTTTAAAATTTCATAAAAATCTCTGGAACGGAATAATTTTTCCGCTTCTGCCGGATCACGATAAGTTAATTTTTTAAAGTCTTCTAAGCTCTGAACCTTTCCATAAGAAGTCATCACAAATGGCTTCTCAATCACTGCTGTAAAAGCAATATCATATTCTCCGCCATTACATACGATTGTAAACTTTCCATGTTCAACATGCCCCGGCACCAACCCGGTTCCATCATATGTATAGGATATATTTACAGGATTCCCGTCAAATCCCTGTTCCTCACAATGTACACGAAAAGAAGACGGGTATACCAATCCTCGGATTGTCCCCTCTCCCTGATTCTGCAATGAAAAACTGCCTTTATATATTTCGCCTTCTCCGACACGCATAATAATCCTTGTTTCCGGGAAAATAATGTCAGGCTGTGGGACATGAAAATCCCCTTTTGAAAGTCTTTTTATTTTATTTTTCAACTTCGTCACCTACTTATATTCTTTTACGCACACGACGCTACTATGAATTATAACATTATCCCTTTCATTCTTGCAATGGTGTATAAAAATATTTTCAAATTAAATTGTATACACGAATACATTTTATTTTTCATCATTTTTTCACCTTGTTTTTAGTGAATCCTTTACAAATAAGTGTTATAATGAAACAATACAAAGGAGGAATGCATTATGAAATTAGTAATTACAATGAGTCGACGTTTCGGAACCGGTGCAAGCGTCATTGCAAATGAACTGTCAAAGCGCCTGGATATTCCGGTATATGACAAAGCATATATTGAGCAGAAATTAGGAGAACATGAATATGAAACAGAGGCTGATGCAATTCGTAAACTTGCCGAGAAACCTTGTATCATACTTGGTCGATGTGCCTCCGATATTTTAAAAGACCGCATGAATGTTTTAAATATTTATGTTTGCGCTGCTAAAGAGGATCGCATCCATCGAATCATGAAACTGGAAAATCTTTCTTATGATGCTGCTAAAGACAGAGTTGAAAAGACTGATGAACAGCGTGCCGCCTATTATTATGAGCATACCGGTAAAACATGGGGCGATGTCAACGACTACCACATGATTCTTGACACAAGTGAGTTAGGTGTGGATCACTGTGCCGATATTCTTATGCAGTATTTTGAAAGACTGGAATACATTTAGTATCTCAAATCAGGCAAGTTGCATTTTGCACAGGCATTTATCTACTTTGCCTGATTTAAACATAAAAAGAGGATGAAAGTATTTTTTGCTTTCATCCTCTTTTCATGTTTCATCTACTCTGCACTCTCTTCTGTATTACCTGATGTATCTTTTACTGTCACACCCTGTTTCTGGAAATCTACTTTCTTCCATACACGTTTATTTAGATCGATATCTGTTTTCTTTCTCCACTTTTTCAAAAGAGCATCATATTGATCTTTCTTTCTCTCTTCTACAATTGACTGCTTCTTTGCATCTGTTGCAGTACGATCCAGAAAGCTTGTCACTTTTGCAACATATATACCGGAATCTGTCTCAATCGCATCTGTTACGTCACCTTCTGCTGTAAGAGCATCTGCTGCCTTCACCAAATCTGCATTCGGAGAAGTAGATTCTGAATCAAATGTAGCAGTCTGTACCTCCATGCCCGCTTCATTTGCTACAGCATCTATATCCTTTGTATCACTATTCTTCAACTTCTCTGCAAAATCGTTTGCCTTTTGCTTTGCTTCTGTCTTTTCCGTCTCACTCATTGTTGATGTCGAATCGTTCTCATTCTTTGTATAACTATAAAATACATATTTCATAGATTTCTGAGCTGCCTCATCATCTGACACCTCTGTATCCACATCTGCTGTCATCGCATCTTCCATCTTGCTCTGAATTGTTGCAAGTTCCAGAACTTTCTTGACATACTTATTATACCCTGAAACTGCCTCTTTATCTTCAAGTGCATTATTCTCGTCAAACTCCTCTGCTGCCTCGTCGATTGCCTTCTTTTCATCCTCACTAAGTGCCACATCATACTCCGACGCATGCTGCTCCAAAATATACATATTCTCTAATGACTTGATCATATCGCTTTTGACTGACTGCTCATATGTCTTACCATCTGTTTCCTTTGCCCACAGTTCTTCACCTGTCGTTCCCATCATACCTGCATAATAAGTTTCATACTGTGCCTGCTGCATTCTCGCATAGAAATTTGCCACACCTAATTTTATTTCGCTTTCTCCTACTGTTGCAACAACGTCATCATTATTCATAGAGCCACATCCCGTCAGGCCAGTAACAGCCAACATACCTGCCAGTCCCAGAGCAGTCACTCTTTTTTTCCACTGATTCATATTTTCTGTCCGTTCTCCCTTCATTTTCTCCGCATTCTAAAAAGAAGCTTTCTTCTCTTCCACCACGCTCAAACTGAGCCAGTCAACTTAAATCATTATAATCTGTTTTTATATTTCTAACAAGGTTTTTATATCATTTAACAGCTTTTTCACAAGTTCAAGAACATCTTCGCTTTTTTCCTTTTTGTTCTTTCCCTTTTTCTGATAGAGAAAATATGGTGTTGTCTCTGCCTTTAATACCAAATTTCCATGATATGCTTCCAACAACCCAGGAATCTTCTTTGGGTCCACCTTTGCCTTTTCATACATTGTAATCTTAATTGTTTCTGTTTTCTGCTCTACTGCTGTCACATAAACAGAATGTGCGAGTGCTTTAAGCAGGGCAATATGCAATAGTTGCTGCACCTTTCTCGGCACATCTCCAAAACGATCTATCAGTTCTTCAAGCATATCATCCATCTCTTCTTCATTTTCAATGCTTGCAATTCGTTTGTAAATATCCAGCTTCTGAAATTCATTTGAAATGTAACTATCCGGAATATAAGCATCTACATTCAAATCTATCGTTGTATTGAACATATCTTCATCCATCTCGCCTTTTTCCTGCTTAACCGCTTCATTTAGCATCTTACAATACAAATCGTATCCAACAGCTTCCATATGCCCATGTTGTTCTGCACCAAGCAGGTTTCCTGCACCACGGATTTCAAGATCACGCATTGCAATCTTAAATCCTGAACCAAGCTCTGTAAATTCCCGGATTGCTGCCAATCGCTTTTCTGCCACTTCTTTTAACAATTTATCTCTTCTATATAGCAAAAATGCATATGCCATTCGATTGGATCTTCCAACTCTTCCTCGCAGCTGATACAACTGAGATAGTCCAAGCCGGTCAGCATCATGGATGATCATGGTATTCGCATTTGAAATATCCAGACCAGTCTCTATGATCGTTGTTGAAATCAACACATCAATCTCTCCATTGATAAAATCATACATAATATCTTCTAATTGACGTTCATTCATCTGCCCATGTGCAAACATTACATTCGCATCCGGAACCAATTTTTGTACCTTATCTGCCACATCTGCAATATCACTGACACGATTATATACATAATATACTTGTCCATTTCTGGCAAGCTCACGTTCGATGGCTTCTCTTACCATCTCATCGTTATATTCCATTACATAAGTCTGAATCGGCATACGATCCATCGGAGCCTCTTCCAACACGCTCATATCACGTATTCCGATCAGGCTCATATGAAGTGTCCTTGGAATCGGTGTTGCTGTCAGCGTCAATACATCAATATTTTCACGCAATTTTTTTATTTTTTCTTTATGTGTCACTCCAAAACGCTGTTCTTCATCAATGATTAAAAGCCCTAAATCTTTATATTGTACATCTTTTGACAACACACGATGTGTTCCGATCACAATATCTACCAGTCCTTTTTTCAGATCTTCTATTGTTTTTTTCTGTTCTGTACTGGTTCTAAACCTGCATAATAGATCAACACGTACCGGAAATTCCTTCATACGCTGTACAAAATTATTATAATGCTGCTGTGCCAATATTGTAGTAGGTACAAGATACACCACCTGTTTCCCTTCCTGAACTGCTTTGAATGCCGCACGTATAGCAATCTCTGTTTTACCAAATCCGACATCCCCGCAGATCAACCGGTCCATGATTTTATGGCTCTCCATATCATGTTTGGTATCTTCTATCGCCTGCAGCTGGTCTTCGGTCTCTTCAAATGGAAACATCTCTTCAAATTCTTTCTGCCATACCGTATCCGGTTCATAGACATATCCATCTGCCTGCTGACGTGCTGCGTACAATTCCACCAGATCTTTCGCTACCAGCTTCACTGCACTTCGAACCTGGCTTTTTGTTTTCTGCCACTGCGCTGTTCCAAGTTTATTTAATTTTGGTTTTTTTGCATCTGCACCTGCATACTTCTGAATCAGATCTAGCTGTGTTGCAAGAATATACAGTGCACTGTCTCCGGCATAACGAATCTTCATATAGTCCTTCGTCACCTTGTCAACTTGTATCTTCTCGATTCCTTCATACACACCAAGGCCATGATTTTCATGAACAACATAATCTCCAACCTTTAATTCCGTAAAATCCCGGATTTTCTGTCCTTCATAAGTATGTTTTTTCTTGCGCTTCTTCTTTTTTCTGCCAAAAATATCACTTTCTGCAATAACCACAAACTTTAACATCGGATATTCATATCCTTCTGTTACATGTCCATAAGTCACAAGTATCTCGCCCGGCTGCACCTCTTTTTCCAGTGTTTCACTATAATAACTACTCAGCTCATAATCCCGCAGATCTTCTGCCAGTCTTCTCGCTCTTGTTCTTGAACCCGATAACAAAATCACCCGGTAGCCACTTCGTTTTAATCGTTTTAGATCCAGTGTCAGCATTTCAAAACTGTTATTATATGGATTGACCCCTTTTGTCTGGAGCGAATATGTCCGTCTTACATGAAATGTGCCACACTTTGATTCTAACGTAGTAAATGCAACTGACGAATATTGATTCATCTTTTCAACTATCTCTTCTACAGCAAATACCAAAAGTTCGTCCGTGGACTCCTCCATACCTGCTTCCTGTCGGTTTTCTCTGCTTTTTTGATATTCTGATTCTGCCTCTTTAGCCTGTTCCAGAAGCCGGATTGGCTCATCTAATAACAACAAACTTTCTTTTCTGTTAAAATATTCCAAGAAAGAAACGCTTTTTTTCTCATCCGCTATCAATTCTCCTGTCGGATAAATCGTTATCTTTTCTAAATTTTCAATTGAACGCTGACTTTCTGCATCAAATGTCCGAATAGAGTCAATCTCATCTCCCCACAGTTCAATTCTCACAGGCAATTCATCTGTCAATGGAAATATATCCAAAATTCCGCCCCGGACAGCAAATTGACCCGGACTTTCAATCTGCGTTTCCCTCTCATATCCCATTTTCGCAAGTTGTTCCTGTACCTTACTAAACTCAAGAGAATCCCCGGATGACAGCATAAGTTTTTGTGCTTCTATCTCTTTTGGCCCTATCACACCATCAAGAAATGCATCCATCGTTGTGATCACAGTAATTGATGCACTCTTGTCACATTCCAGTATTGCCCTGATAACTTCCATTCGCTGGCTCTGCAAATATTTTCCCTTGATATCTGCATGATAAAATAACAAATCACGGGCCGGATAATAATATGTGTTTTCATCAAGGAATTTATATTCTTCATACGCCTGTTTCGCTTTTTCCTCATTTGAAAATACAACAAGACTATATTTCACGCCTTTACTGAGTGCATACATCAAATGTGTTTTCTGAGAATTTACGCATCCCGTAATCTGTATAGTGCCGGATTCTTTATTTCTATTTTTTATAATTTCTTCATAATCCGCCAGTTCCTTTAGCGGTGACAACAATGCATTCACGTTTACTCTTCCTTCTTTTTCCGATTATATTCATTCATTGCAGCAGAAATATCACCTTCCAGAATCATTTCAACTGCATGTATCGCATGATCATAGCCTTCGTCCATAAGCACCTGCTCTTCTTTTGAAAAATGTCCAAGCACATAATCTGCCAGATCATATTTTGATGGTTTTTCTCCAACTCCGACTTTTACTCTTGGAAATACCTGTCCACCAAGATGAGCGATAATATTCTTAATCCCGTTATGTCCTCCTGCACTTCCTTTGGCACGAATACGGATCTGTCCGTTATCCAGACTGATATCATCGTAAATAACGATCAATTCTTGTTCTTCATCTACCTTATAGTAATCCAGCAAGCTTCTCACACTCTCTCCACTAAGATTCATAAAAGTCTGTGGTTTCGCAAGGATTACTTTCTGACCTCCTATGATTCCTTTTCCAATCAGTGCACGGTGTTTTTTTGTATCTACAGAAATATTATATTTATCAGAAATTCGGTCTATAACCTCAAATCCTGCATTATGTCTTGTTCCTTCATATTCTTTTGATGGATTTCCCAATCCTACTATAATAAACATCCTATTAACTCACCTTTCATTCTATTCTTTCACATTCCTATTCTATCCGAAAACCTCCGACTTGTCATCTGCATCTTTCAATATTACCTTTTTCACGCTTCGCAAGGCATTAACATATTTTCTTCTTTTCTTTCATACAATAATAAAAAATGCATTGGAGGTTTATTTTACATGGGGTCTAAAACTAAAATCGTAGTTCTTCACATGAAAGAAATCATATATACACTTATCTTTGCAGCCTTAGGAATACTTTTAATCATTTTACTGGTCATCATGTTTCGCTTTGGACATTCTTCCACACCTACATCCTCAACCCGGCTCTATACTCCCGGCATTTATACATCTTCCCTCACTTTAAATAACACGAATCTGGAAGTAGAAGTAACCGTAGATGAATCACAGATTAAAGCGATCCGACTGTCAAATCTGGATGAAAGTACAGCCACCATGTTTCCTCTGCTGCAACCGGCCATTGAAAATATAGCAGATCAGGTTTGTAAAACCCAGTCAACCGACAATATTACCCTTTCATCCGAAACACCATATACCTCACAAATCCTCCTGGATGCAATTAATGAAGCCATTGAAAAAGCCGCAGTCCATTAGGCTGCAGCTTTTTTGCGGTTCTTTGTATTCATTTTTTCATATAAAATAATTCTAAACTTAGTCTGAATGGTTCTACTATACTAACCTTCTACAATCAAATACTGACCGTTTGGTAATGGAAATACTTCCGAAGCCTCTTCTAATTCATCCATGCTCATAGTTTCTACATCTGCTCCGTTCTCTTCGAAGTACTCTTTTACCTCATCGAGCGAATCCACGACTACTGCCATACAATCTTCTAAAAAAGCTTCTGCCTCTTCCATTGATCCTGCAACTGGCTCATCAAATAACTGAGACTGATTTTCTAAGAAAGTTAATAAGCACTCTTCACTGTATTCGTTCATATTTCAAACCTCCCTAATTCTCTATCATGTTCATGATTTCTTCTGGCGAATTTACAATCAATTCCGCCCCGGCATCTTCTAAAACCTCTTTACCACGAAATCCCCATGTCACTCCTATGGTATGCATCTTTGCATTCTTACCTGTAGCTACATCCACTTCTGAATCACCAATATATAGTGTTTCTTCAGGTGTTACTCCTAATTTCTCTGCAATCTGAAGTACAGCCGTAGGATCTGGTTTTCTCGGAACTGTGTCTATCTGCCCTTGAATCCATTGAAATGTCTCTTTGCCAAAAATAGTCTCCACAACATGAACCGCCTGCTTATGTGGCTTATTTGACAAAACTGCAAGTTTCAATCCTCGATTCTTCATCGACTCCAGCATCTCTGTGATTCCTTCATAAGGTACTACATGATATGTGCAATTTGCATCAAATATACGTCCATATATCTGCATTGCTTCTTCAATTCTGTCAAGGTTCTCTGTGCCCGAACTGCTCAGTGCTTTTTCTATCAGCACTCTTGCTCCATTCCCGACAAACATTCGACACTGTTCTTCTGAAATCTGCGGAAGCTTCATCTCTTTTAATGTCTCGTTTGTCGAATACACAAGAGAGTCTAATGTGTTTGTCAATGTTCCATCCAAATCAAATATGCATGCTTTATACATGGTTACTTCATACCCTTTCCTGTAGTCTACGATTATCATAGTATGAAGTCTCAAAAATTTCAATATCTAACTCTACTTTTTTTCTATCTTTTATTTTCCGATTAAATATTGCCGCATTATAAGCAACGCATTTTTCTCCAATCTGCTCACTTGCGCCTGTGAAATTTGAACCTCCTGTGCCACTTCTACCTGCGTTTTTCCTTCAAAAAAACGCATTTGTATAATATGGCGTTCTCTGTCTCCCAACCGATTCATCGCCGCTTCCAGAGACAATTCCTCTACCCAGTTTTCTTCCTTATTCTTTTTATCACTCACCTGATCCATAACATATAGCGTATCTCCTCCATCGCTGTAGATTGGCTCATACAAGCTCATCGGATTTTGAAGTGCGTCCAGAGCAAATACGATATCTTCTTTTGAAATACCGATCTCCTGTGCGATTTCTTCCACTGTCGGTTCTTTCATATTCATTTTCACATATGCCTCTTTTGCATATATTGCTCTGTATGCCGTATCCCTAAGTGACCGACTCACCCTGATTGAATTATTATCTCTCAAATAACGTCTGACTTCTCCAATGATCATCGGCACCGCATATGTCGAAAATTTCACCAGGCGATCCGGTTCAAAATTATCCACAGCCTTCATCAGTCCCACGCATCCAACCTGAAACAGATCGTCGGCATTTTCATTACTTGAAGAAAATCGCTTGATCACGCTTAAAACCAGTCTGAGATTTCCCTTTATATATTCTTCTCTTGCGTCCTTATCTCCCTGTTTGATACGAACAAACAAAGCTTCCTTCTCCTGTTCAGACAGGAGCGGAAGCTTCGCTGTATTTACACCACATATTTCAACTTTATTCAGAGCCATAGTTTGAATCCTCCTACCAGATTTCAATAATTTAAATCTAGTAAAATTTTTCTCACATTGTCTTCTTGTTATTCCGGCTCTGATAAAATAAAAAAAGTTTTAGTCCTTGACAATTCTACAAATTATAACTATTATCTGCTGCTTTTTCAAATTCTTCAACAATCTCTTTTTCCGGCGGTGCAGTCATAAGACTCACAATAATATTTAAAATCATCGCAACAAGAAAAGCAGGAAGAAGTTCATAAATATCCCATGCTCCGCCCATTGGACGTACAAGATATTTCCATACGAAAATCATAACACCACCTGCAAACATGCTGACAATGGCTCCCTGTCGATTAGAACGTTTCCAGAACAGCGCAAGCAATACTACCGGTCCGAACACTGCGCCAAAGCCTGCCCATGCAAAGGAAACAATTGCAAAAACTGAGCTTTCCGGATTCAGTGCCATAAGCACTCCCATGACCGCGATCAAAAGTACGGTTACCCTTGCGATTATAAGAGATGTTTTCTCACTGACTTCTTTTTTCAATATTCCCTTTAACAAGTCTTCCGATACACTTGATGAAGCTGCAAGAAGCTGTGAATCGGCTGTCGACATTGTACATGCCAGAATTCCTGACATGATCAGTCCCGCAAGTATGATTCCAAGTACACCACTCTTGCTCATCAATGTTGCAATGGTGATAATTACTTTTTCAGAATCTGCACCTGTAAGCATATCAATGTATCCTTGTCTGCTTAAAGTATATCCCATAATTCCGATAAATACTGCAACTGCCATAGAAATCACTACCCAAATTGTTGCAATTCTTCTGGAAAGTTTTATTTTATTCTCATCACTAATTGCCATAAAACGCAAAAGTACATGTGGCATTCCAAAATATCCAAGTCCCCACGCAAGCGTAGATGCGATTTTAATTGAACCGTAAGGAACCGCTGTTCCCTCATTATATACACTTGTAAGAGACAAATATCCCTTCATGGAAGCAGTCTGTGATGCGATCACATCCATGCCGCCCAATGTCTTAATACCAAATAACACAACGCTGATCAAGGCCACCGACATAACAATACTCTGAATCAAATCTGTTGTACTTGCTGCTGAGAATCCTCCTAATGCTGTATATGCCACAATTACAATTGCGCTGACCAACATTGCTCCAAAATAAGGAACTCCGAACAAGGTAGAAAAAAGTTTTCCACATGCCGCAAAACCGGATGCTGTATACGGAATAAAAAAGATAACAATAAATATTGCTGACAATCCTGCAAGAATTCCACTTTTATCATGATAACGATTCTTAAAAAATTGTGGAATTGTAATCGCATTTCCTGCAACGACCGAATATCGTCTCAGCCGCTTTGCTACAATGAGCCAGTTCAAATAGGTTCCAATTGCAAGTCCGATTGCCGTCCACGCAGCATCTGCCGTTCCTGTCAGATAAGCAACTCCCGGCAGCCCCATCAAGAGCCAGCTGCTCATATCCGATGCTTCTGCACTCATTGCTGTCACGATCGGACCTAATTGTCTGCCCCCGAGATAATAATCTCCGGTGGAACTGTTTTTCTTCATAAAATAAATTCCAATTGCGACCATCCCTGCAAGATAGCATACAATAATCGCAGAAATTCCCCACACATTACTATTCATATTTATTCCTCACTTTTCCTTATTTCTTCCAAGCCCGCTTCTTTGACGTGGTAGCGTCCTAAAGTGTTCTTTTCATAGAATCATACCACGAATGTATATGTTTTTGCAAGATTAAATAAGAGTCCCTGCAATTTTCATCTATTCTGCATCAAAAAAAGGCCCTTACAGACCTTTTTTTGTATTTTTATTTCTAAGTTTTTGCAAAAATTATTTGATTATTATATTACTCTAATCTATCCCATTTATCTGCCAGATTTTGAATCTGAGATTCGAATTTCGCTTTTTCTTTGTTTGCCAATCCTTCATTCTTATATACAATATCAAGCAATCGCTTTGCTGCTGCCAGCAATCTTTCAAAGGCTGCATCAGCCCTCTTCTGTGAAGCTTTCTTTGCTTTTATCGGAATTCTTACTCCTTCCTTCTCAATCTCACCTGTTGCAAGATCAACACAGCCCTGCGGGTATGGTGCAAATGCAGGGTAGCCAAATTTTTCTTCTACTGTCTGGGCAAATTCTTCAGTAACAGTATCTTCCCCATGTACCACAAATACATGCTGTAGCGGAGTTTGGAATCCTTCAATCCATTTTAACAACCCATTCATATCTGCATGCCCACTGACTCCATGCAGACTTTCAATATGTGCACGCACCTCGATTGGTTCTCCGAAAAGCTTTACATTTTTTTCGCCTTCGATTAATCTGCGTCCTAATGTTCCGACTGCCTGATATCCGACAAACAAAACGGTACACTCTTCACGCCATAGATTATGTTTCAAATGATGACGGATACGTCCTGCATCGCACATTCCAGAAGCTGAAATAATCACCTTTGGTTTTTCGATAAAATTTATCATCTTAGAATCATCACTTGTTGTCATAATCTTTAGGCCCGGAAATACCAACGGGTTGATTCCTGCATTCACAAGCTTCATGGCGTCCTCATCGAAACATTCCATTTTATTCTTCGAAAATACCTTCGTTGCCTCAATTGCCAGAGGACTATCCAGATATACTTCGAAATCTGCATATTCCGGAAGCATGTTTTTCTCTTTGATCTCACGGATAAAATATAACAGTTCCTGCGTTCTTCCAACTGCAAAAGAAGGAATAACTACATTTCCACCCCGGTCAAAGGTTTCTTTTAAAATCTGAGTAAAGTCTCCCACGTAATCTATCTTTTCCGTGCTGTGCACCCGATTGCCATACGTAGACTCAACAACCACATAATCTGCCGTAGCTGTATAGGTTGGGTCTTTGATGATCGGCTGGTCCAGATTTCCCACATCTCCGGAAAATACAATCTTCTTGCTCACATCCCCTTCTGTAAGCCATACCTCAATACTTGCTGAGCCAAGCAGATGCCCTACATCTGTAAATCGAATCTCAACTCCGTCACAGATTCGAATACGCTGTCCATATTCACATGGAACTAATAAATCAATTGCATTGATCGCGTCTTCCATTGTGTATATCGGCTCGTATTCCGGTTTGCCTGCACGTCTTCCCTTACGATTGCGCCATTCTGCTTCGAATTCCTGAATATGTGCACTATCACGAAGCATAATGTTACATAAGTCAGCTGTCGCATAGGTCGCAAATATCTGTCCTTTAAATCCATTCTTCACAAGTTTTGGAAGCATACCTGAATGATCGATATGTGCATGTGTCAGCAACACATAATCCACTTCATTCTCCGGAATCGGTAAACCAGGATTTTCATATAAATCGGGTCCCTGTTCCATACCACAGTCAACCAGAATATTCTTTCCTGCCACCTGCAAAAAATGACAACTACCGGTAACCTCATGTGCAGCACCTATAAACGTCAATTTCATACTATTCACCGACCTTTTTATTTTTATTGTATCACCGGAAAACAAGGTGGTAAAGTTAAACATTTCCTATTTTCATATATTTTTTTCACTGTACATTTTCTTGCTTTTTATTATTGATATCGAACAATTTCTCTTCTTAAACGAAGCATAATTTTTTTCTCCAATCTCGAAATATAAGACTGTGAAATTCCAAGAAAATCTGCAACTTCTTTTTGTGTCTTTTCCTCCCCGGACGGATTATCCAGCCCATATCTCATCCGGATGATCATCCGTTCTCTGTTTGATAATTTACTGATTGCATGGATCAACAACCTCCTCTCCGCCTCATTTTCCAAATCTTTATAAATCGTATCTTCTTCTGTTCCTAATATATCGGACAGCAGCAACTCATTTCCATCCCAGTCTACATTCAACGGCTCATCAATTGACACTTCCAGTTTTGTTTTATTATTTCTCCTAAGATACATCAATATTTCATTTTCAATACAACGTGATGCATACGTTGCCAGCTTAATTTTCTTTGTTGGATTAAATGTGTTAATCGCTTTAATCAACCCGATTGTTCCAATGGAAATCAGATCTTCCACTCCAACCCCGGTATTATCAAATTTCTTTGCAATATAAACAACGAGACGAAGATTATGTTCGATCAGACTCTTTTTTGCTTTCTCCTTCTCATTTGTCTCAAGTGCTTCTATCATTTTTTGTTCTTCGTTTGCATCCAACGGTGCCGGAAGAACATCCGGTCCACCTATGTAATGAATTTCTTTTCTCGGATGAAAAAATATATTTTGAAAATTAGATATTACATTTATCTTAAACTGTTGTGTATTTATTGTCTCTGCAACCATATTTAGTTCCTCCTATACTCTGCGCATTTACAATCATCTGATAGTCTGTTTCTTCCATGATACCGATACCAATCTGAGGCATCTGTATTTCTATTATTGATTTTTGTATGATTTCCATTTTTTCCATCGTTACGACCGGCAGTAAATGTGTTCCCTGAATGGTCTGACACGGAATATAATGCAGCTTCTTTTGCATCCATTTTTCTTCATTCTCCTTAGAAAGCGAATACTCCAGTAATTCTTCAACCATTTTTGTCCCATATATTTTTTCTGCCATTTTTTTTGAAATAATATGAACCGGTTTTTGTCCTGCCGGATCTTGAAGCATATTTCCTGTGTCAATCATTGCACGAATATCCCATTTTTTTGTTTCATCGTATAAGACAACCCAACAGCACCGCTTTTGAAGATTTCCCGCTCTTGTAAGCAGATTCCAGCTCATTTTCAAAATAAAGCACCCCATCAGTGCACTTGCATACATCACACTTACAATTCCCATGTATGGTCGGAACAGTTGCATAATGCCTCCTAAGCATATTGCTGTAAAATATAATAACAATATGCCTTCGAACAACTGCACTATGTTTGAAATTTTTACCCCTAACCAGATCATAACGACCGGAATAATGCAGTAATTACAAAAACACTTAACCGCTTCCGGCATTCTTATCACAATAACCACACAGGAAAATACAGCTGCAATCACTCCTGCTGTAAATGTTCTTATTGTAAATGACTTTTTACCAAACACACTACGCACAAACAATAGTAAAATGGAATCCATCATAAAATTTTCTAAAAAAAATAAATCTATGTATAATTCATAGTACATATCCCCTCCTCATTTCCTACAAGCTTATTATAGAAACTACTCCTCTCGGATTTTGTCAAAATCTGGCATCCTCTATCAAAGAATCTTCGACAATTTTCTAAGATTTAATAGGATTTTTATTGATTTTATCCCCATATTATGTATAATTAGAAAAGAATATGGTATCGTCTAATCTTAGATGGACGTGCAGTATTACTACAAAGAAAGAGGTATATGTAAGATGGCAAAAATTGATTTAACTAAATACGGCATTACAGGAACTACTGAAGTTGTTTACAATCCTTCATATGAAATGTTATTTGAAGAAGAAACAAAACCTGAATTAGAAGGCTTCGAAGTTGGTCAGGAAAGTGAACTTGGTGCAGTGAACGTTATGACTGGTGTATATACAGGTCGTTCACCTAAAGACAAATTCATCGTTATGGATGAGAACTCTAAAGATACTGTATGGTGGACAACTGACGAATATAAAAATGATAACCACCCAGCTACAGAAGAATCTTGGAAAGCTGTAAAAGATATCGCAATCAAAGAGCTTTCTAATAAGAGACTTTTTGTTGTAGATGCATTCTGCGGAGCTAACAAAGATACTCGTATGGCTATCCGTTTCATCGTTGAAGTTGCATGGCAGGCACACTTCGTAACAAACATGTTCATCCAGCCTACAGCGGAAGAACTTGAGAACTTTGAGCCTGACTTCGTTGTTTACAACGCTTCTAAAGCAAAAGTAGAGAACTACGAAGAATTAGGACTGAACTCAGAAACAGCTGTTATGTTCAATATCACAAGCAAAGAACAGGTTATCGTTAACACATGGTATGGCGGAGAGATGAAGAAAGGTATGTTCTCTATGATGAACTACTTCCTTCCATTAAAAGGAATCGCTTCTATGCACTGTTCTGCAAACACAGATATGAACGGAGAAAACACAGCAATCTTCTTCGGTCTTTCAGGAACAGGTAAAACAACACTTTCTACAGATCCTAAACGTCTCCTGATCGGTGACGACGAGCATGGTTGGGATGATAATGGTGTATTCAACTTTGAGGGTGGATGCTACGCAAAAGTTATCAACCTTGACAAAGAATCTGAGCCAGATATCTACAATGCAATCGTTCGTGACGCTCTTCTTGAGAACGTTACACTGGATGAGAACGGAAAGATTGATTTTGATGATAAGAGCGTAACAGAAAACACACGTGTTTCTTACCCTATCAGCCACATTAAAAATATTGTACGTCCAGTTTCTTCTGCACCAGCAGCTAAAAATGTTATCTTCTTATCAGCAGATGCATTTGGAGTACTTCCTCCAGTATCTATCCTTACAGAAGATCAGACACAGTACTACTTCTTGTCTGGATTTACAGCAAAACTTGCTGGAACAGAGCGTGGAATCACAGAGCCAACACCTACATTCTCAGCTTGCTTCGGACAGGCATTCCTTGAACTGCACCCAACAAAATATGCAGAAGAGCTTGTTAAGAAGATGGAGAAGAGTGGAGCAAAAGCTTACCTCGTAAATACAGGATGGAATGGAACAGGAAAACGTATCTCTATCAAAGATACACGTGGTATCATCGATGCTATCCTGAACGGAGCAATCAACAACGCTCCTACAAAGACAATCCCATACTTCAACTTTGAAGTTCCTACAGAACTTGAGGGTGTTGACACAGGTATCCTTGATCCTCGTGACACATACGCTAACGCTTCTGAATGGGAAGAAAAAGCAAAAGATCTTGCACAGAGATTTATCAAGAACTTCGCTAAATACGAAGGAAATGAAGCTGGTAAAGCACTTGTTGCTGCAGGTCCACAGCTGTAAGATTTTAGTTGATAATTTAAAAGAGTGTGTGAAAACCAGTTTTTCACACACTCTTTTTTTATAGTTATACATACATTAAAAAAGAAGAGCACCGATATTCGATACTCTTCTTTCATATTACTTATTCTCTATCTATTTATTTCTTAAAGAAATCCGGAATCTTAATAGACTGCTCTTTTACTCCGCTTGTAACAGGTCTTGACTGCTGCATAGATGGTGCTGTACCACCCATTGGTCTTGCTGTTGTTCTTCCATCATATGAAGGTACTGTTCTGTTTGCCCCATCTCCTGAAGGAAGGATAGATCCTACTTTCTGCTGTCCTTCTAATCTTGCTTTCAATTTTGATGAGCTTCCACCTACATTATGTAAACCAGTTGCAATAACTGTGATTGTAGCTTCATCAGATCTTGAATCATCATAAGTAGCACCAAAGATAATGTTTGCATTCTCTCCGGCAAGCTCCTGAACATACTCTGCTGCATCAGATGCATCCATAAGTGTAATATCACCAGATACATTGATAATAACGTGAGATGCACCCTGAATTGTTGTCTCAAGCAATGGACTTGCAACAGCCTGTTTTACTGCCTCAAGAGCCTTGTCATCTCCACGTCCCTCACCGATACCGATGTGAGCAATACCTTTGTCTTTCATAACTGTCTGTACATCGGCAAAGTCAAGGTTGATAAGTGATGGTACGTTGATCAAATCTGTGATTCCCTGAATACCCTGCTGTAATACTTCATCTGCCTTCTTCAGTGCTTCCGGCATTGTAGTTCTTCTATCTACTACTTCCAACAGTTTATCATTTGGAATTACGATTAATGTGTCAACATTCTCTTTTAATTTGTCAATTCCTGCCAATGCATTCTGCATACGTGTTCTTGACTCGAAACGGAAAGGCTTTGTAACAACACCAACTGTCAATGCACCCTGTTCTTTTGCAATACGTGCAACTACAGGTGTTGCTCCTGTTCCAGTACCGCCACCCATTCCACAAGTAACGAATACCATGTCAGCACCTTTCAATGCTGCTGAAATCTCTTCTGCACTCTCTTCTGCTGCTTTCTCTCCAACTTCCGGCTGAGCTCCTGCTCCAAGACCTTTTGTCAGTTTTTCACCAATCTGCATCAATGTTGGTGCTTTACATAACTGAAGTGCCTGTTTATCTGTATTAATTGCAATAAATTCTACACCTGCGATCTGTTCATCGATCATTCGGTTAACGGCATTGTTACCGCCTCCACCAACGCCAATAACAATTATCTTTGCAGCTGCCTCTGATTCATTAGTTTTAATTTCTAACAAGAGTAGTTCCTCCTTTGTCGTCTTATTAATCTTTATTATTATACATCCCATTTGAAATTGAACGCTATAATCCAATAATTATATAATATATTTTTTTCAGTAAATAATCAATAGATTTTTTTGTATTTTATATTTTTTTTGCTCAACATCGCAAATTTCATTTTTTATTGTGTGTCCGGCACAAACCGAATCGATGTATCTGACGTCTGATAACTCTCTAAATGCAATTCTCCCGACTGATTTTCATACTGCTCAGACAATTTTTGTAATATCGGTGAAATCTGCGGAATCTTATCCTCATAGGAAGCACTTCCCAGTGAAACTCTTACGTTGCCAAAAACAACTGTGAGATCACTTCCTGAACATATAATTTTATCTGCTGTCAGTTCATTCTCTTGTAACAGTGCTATAAGTTCTGAAAGCTTTTTAAACACATCTTTATCATCCACCGGTATTTTCTTTCCAAGTTTTACCTTGCTTTCTTCAATCTGTATTCCTTCGATCATAGCAGTTCCTTCGATCAGTTCCTCGCTCTTTAATGAAGCAATTCCATCCTTATCAAAATACAGATAACCACTTCCAAGATCAATTCTTCCTGTCATTGTCTTTTCCGTCACTGCCACATTAATCTTCCTCGGTGAAATAAGACTGACTTTTACCTTCTCAACAGATGGTAATTGTGTGCATTTTTCCCTGTTAAAATACCACAAATCATACAATGTATTCCCTGAATATGGATTTTGCTTTACCCATTCTTCTACTTCCTGCTGAGTCGTATAAACATTTCCTGTCACCCGGATCTGCTTTAATTGGAAGATTAAAGTCTCCAGATAAACAAGACCTGCACAAATAATGATAATTATAAATAAATATAAAAATACTTTTCCACTTACATTTCTTCTGTTCTTTTTACGTTTCTTTGATTGTTTTTTATTGTTTTTATTATTTTGTGAACGTATCTCACGATCATGCAGATCCTCCGAACCGGTAAGATATATAATATCGTCACGCGAATAATGCTTCGCTGTAGTCCGGCTTCTTCTGTCTGTCTTTCTGTTTCGCTGCTGTGTCATCGACAGCTGCCTCCTTCGTTTTCATTTGATACTGCCAGTCACAGTAATCATATTACTATTGCTATCTTACCAGATTTGATACACTCAACACAAGCCCCATTTCCAGTAACAGAAACAAAACTGATGTACCTCCATAACTGATAAACGGAAGCGTGATCCCCGTATTTGGAATGCTGTTGGTCACAACTGCAATATTTAAGATTACCTGTATCATCATATGTGCCAGTGCTCCGGTAACGATTAATGCTCCCAGCAAATCTTTTGCATTTATCGCAATAATAAAAAAGCGCCATATTAAAATGAGAAATAAAATAATAATCGTACCGGCTCCAAACAACCCCAGTTCTTCACATATAATTGAAAATATCATATCATTTTGTGCTTCTGGTAAGAATCCAAGCTTTTGAACACTTTGACCAAGTCCTCTTCCGAACAATCCGCCCGAACCGATCGCATATAGTCCTTGTAATGTCTGATATCCTTTTTCGTATTGTTCCGGATTTCTCCATATTGCCAGTCTTTCCAGACGATAGCTTTCCAGTGCCAGAAATATTGCCATAAATCCGATTCCAAGAACCCCCATCCAAATAAACTGTATATATTTTGGACTTGCAACAAAAATAAGCACTACGGAAATCCCTAATATAATAATCGCCGTACTCAAATTACTTGCTCCTACCAATGCTGTAACCGGAAGCACCGGAAGCAGCAAGAGCAGCATTGAACGCCAATTATCTACACACTTCTTTTGTCCTGATATCAGACATGCCAGGAATAAAATAATCGCTACTTTCGAAAATTCCGATGGCTGAAAAGAAAGCGGGCCCAAAGAAAGCCATCTTTTGGACCCGTTATATTCTTCTCCCACAAGCATCACCAATACTGACAATATAATTGATGCCAGATAGCCCAGATTTGCAAATGGAATCCATTTATGATAATCAATCTTCGCTACAATAAACATTCCGATCACACCTAAGATTGTAGCAGCGCCTTGTTTCTTCACATAATAATATGCATCTTGAAACTTATTCTGTCCGTTATAGGCACTCGTACTGTATAACAATACAAGCCCTGCTACAATCAAGATGGCCAAAACGATCAGCAGCACATAATCTAGGTTCACTCTCTTCTCTGGGCATTTCAAGGAACTTCACTCCTTATAATTCATTTACCAGCTCTTTGAACTTATCGCCTCGTTCTTCATAGCATTTGAACATTCCCCAGCTTGCACATGCCGGTGATAAGAGAACCGCATCTCCCGGCTCTGCATATTTCACACATGTTGCCACCGCTTCTTCAAATGTATCTACAAGAATCGTATCTGTAAAACCTAATTTCTTTGCTGTTGCATCAATCTTTTCTCTTGTTGCACCAAGTAATACAAGCTTTTTCACTTTTCCGTCAAAAGCGTTGATCCACTCATCGTACACCGAATCCTTGTCATATCCTCCTCCGATCAGAAGTGTTGGACGATTCATTGCCTGAATTCCTTTGATCGCTGCATCCGGATTTGTTCCTTTGGAATCATTATAATAAGCTACACCATTCTTCTCTGCTACAAACTCAATTCGATGAGCTACACCTTTGAAAGACTTAATCACTTCACGAACCAGGTCCACAGGCACACCATATGCGATTGCCATCGCAGCTGCCGCCATAATATTTTCATAATTATGTGTTCCAAGAAGCTGAAGCTCCTTCACATTGCAGATTGTTACTGCAACATCTGTATCATAACTATATACAATATCACCGTCATCAAGATAAATACCTCTATCTAATATACGCTGACTACTGAAATATAGAACCTTCGCTTTAATTTCTTCCCCGAATTTTCTTGTCACTTCGTCTTCGTAATTCAATACACAAACATCATCTGCTGTCTGATTTCTGCAAATGTTCTTCTTTGCTTCTATATAAGCTTCCATTGTATGATGACGGTTCAAATGATCAGGAGTAATATTCAATATTGCACTGACCTTTGGACGAAATGTATGTATCGTTTCCAGCTGAAAACTACTCATCTCTGCTACTGCCACAGAATCCTCTGTCATATCCAGTGCTACTTCTGTATATGGATTTCCAATATTTCCTACTACATATACATGTTCCTGATATTTCTTCATAATTTCCCCAAGTAATGTAGTTGTAGTTGTCTTTCCATTTGTCCCTGTGATTGCAAGCACCTCACCTTTTCCATATACATAAGCAAGTTCAATCTCGCCCCAGATTGGAATACCCATTTCTCTCATCTGGTTCACAACTTCAAGATCTGTCGGCACTCCCGGGCTCATCACAGTAAGCACAAGACTTTCCATTACTTCTTTGGAAAGTTCCCCTAATATAACCTTTACATCGCCGGACAAAGTTACTCCGTGCTCTTCATCATGTAAAATATTTTCTTTGATTGTTTCTGCATCAAGCTTCTCATTTCCATCATATAAGATTACATCAGCCCCTTCTCTCAAAAGCAGGCGACTTGCTGCTATTCCACTGATTCCAGAACCAAACACCAATACATTTTTATCTCTTATGTCCATTTTTATACCCCCATAAGTGCAATCAAACATAATATTGCCGTAATAATAGAAAATACAGCAACAACTCTCGTCTCTGACCATCCACACAATTCAAAGTGATGATGTATCGGAGCCATTTTAAAAATTCGTTTTCCACCTGTCTTTTTAAAATATGTGACCTGAATAATAACAGAAGCCACTTCCACCAGATAGATTAAACCAACAATAATAATAAACAACGGCATCTGCATCATATATGCAGCACCTGCCACGAAACCACCCAATGCAAGTGAGCCTGTATCTCCCATAAATACGCTTGCCGGATATACATTAAACAACAAAAATCCAAGTAACGCACCTACTACTGCACAAGTGATCGGTTCAATTCCGCTCTTTGTTCCGACTGCAACAACTGTAAAAAATGTTGCAACTAATACGGTTACACTAGATGCTAATCCATCCAGCCCATCTGTAAAGTTTGTTCCGTTTACAGTTCCGATTACCGCAATAAATAAAAGCGGAACTGCAAACCATCCAATATCCAGATATTTTCCGCCTGAAAATGGAATCAGCATTGTAAGTGGAATCTTCGCAATTTTTACTACATAATAAGCAAATATCGCTGTCACTACAATCTGCAATGCCATCTTCTGCTTTGGAAACAATCCATCTGAACGTTTCATAACTACTTTTAAATAATCATCAAGAAAACCGATCAGACCAAAACCAACCGTCAAAAACAATACCGGAATAATCTTCGGATAATCTCTTACATAGAACAGTGAAGTGATCACTACACTTCCTAATATCATAACGCCACCCATCGTCGGCGTTCCTGCTTTTTTCAAATGCGACTGAACTCCGTCAACACGTTCTGTCTGCCCCATCTTTAATCTTCGCAAAAATGGGATTACAAATGGTCCCATGATCACACTTAATGCGAATGATATTAACACTGGAATTACTACATGATTTGCCATACTCACACCTCTTCATCTCTTTGGTTCAGCGAGAAGTTTCTCTTTTGTAACTCTCGCTATATCTTATACAGTATAACTCATAGTCTGTGGATTTTCAACCTCACCAGAATATGGACAGTATTTTATTTTTCCTGTTTTTCCAAATACGGAAGAACATTATCATAAATATCTCTTAGTACCGGAGCTGCTATTGTGCCTCCATAATAGATTCCCTGTGGATTATATATGATCACCATTCCAATCACTTTGGGATCATTTGCCGGGGCAAATCCCACAAACGAAGAGATATATTTATTTGAGCTTCGCGGAAGCGTCTGTGAAGTCGCAGTCTTTCCTCCTATGCGATATCCTTCCAAATATGCATTATGTCCGGACCCCTCTGAAACGACACTTTCCAGCAGCATTTTCATTATTTCCGAAGTTTCTTTTGATACAATTTCCTTTTCCTTTTGATATGTCAGTGTTTTTATTTCCTTCCCCTCCGGATCATAAACTTTCTTTCCGAAATGAGGCGTAATACGGGTTCCACCATTTATAATTGAACTTATTGTTGTAAGTAATTGTATCGGCGTGATTTGAAATGATTGTCCGAATGTCATTGTCGCCAGTTCTACCAATCCTATATCCTCTTTTTTATGCATGATTGTTCCTGCTTCTCCCGGTAAATCTACATTTGTCAGTTTTAACAGCCCAAATTTCTGAAAATAATCATAAAATTTATCAGCTCCTAATCGCAAACCTATTTCCATAAATACCGGATTACATGAATTTTGAATTCCATGGGTAAATGTTTCCAACCCATGTCCTCCCACTTTGTGGCATCTGATTTTTCTATCCTCTACTATTTTGTACCCCGGACACGAAAAAGTATCATTCACTGTTACAACACCTTCTTCCAGACACGCTGCTGAAGTAATTACCTTAAAAGTCGAGCCAGGTTCATAGGTATCATTAATACACCGATTTCTCCACATCTGATTTAATAAATCTTGCTTTTTTTCGTCTGTAAGCTCACCAGTATCAATCTCAGAAGATAAAGTGAACGGGTCATTCAAATTAAATTCCGGAACATTTGCCATCGCATAAATTTCTCCATTTTGAGGATCCATCAAAATAATTGCCGCAGCATCCGCTTCTTTCTCTTCCATCACTTTCTTTGCCGCCTGCTCACAGTAGGATTGTATATTATAATCCATTGTAATCTCCAATGTATTTCCCGGTTTCGGCTCCATCCGGTCTTCTGCCACTCCTTCCAGTTCTATTCCCCTTGCATCTGTCATTGTAAGAATCGTTCCATTAATTCCTTTTAGATATTCTTCATATTTCACCTCAAGTCCGATAATTCCCTGATTATCGCCGCCTGTGAACCCCAGTACTTGCGATGCCAGTTCTCCATATGGATAATAACGTTTAAAATCCTCATCCACTTTCACTCCATCTAAATCCAGATTGCGTATTCTGTCTCCAACATCTTTTTCTACATTTGTTTTTATTTTTTCCATAGAAGAAATTTTCTCTACTCTCTTTCGTACATATGCTTCTTCCAGCCCCAACTCCTTTGAAAGTATTTGTATTGTCTGTTCCTTATTTTTTATCTGATTATGTATCACCGATATTGTACAAACTGTTTTATTTGTCGCAAGGACCACCCCATTCCGGTCTAAAATCTCTCCTCTGGCAGCTTTGATCTTACGTTCTCTTTCATGTAATTCTTTTGCTCTTTTCTGATAATATTCTGCATCATATATCATCAGAAAAATCATTCGTCCAAGCAATGCCATGATCATAATAACAGCAGCAAAAAAAACAATCATTATTTTTTTCTTATTATAGGTATGATTTTTCATTAAAAAAACCTTACAAAAGACAATTTATATAAAATATTATGTCTTCTGTAAGGTTATGCTTCTCCATTCACATCTCATGAACGAATCTATTTTATTCTGTATAATAGCCCGAAGTCCAGTCTGTAAAATCCGGTGTATATGTATCATCTATATATGCTCCATCCCAGTTACTGTAGGTATCTGTATATGATGCATCATAATCTGTATAATCATAATCCGAATAATCCCATGTTTGCTCATCGCTATTTGTTGTATCTGATGAATCCTCTGTTTCCTGAGCTGCAGCAGGATCATATCCTTCTACTGTTGTGACATTTAAATATGGGAATGCCTGGGACATGATTTTTTTTGCCAGCCCAAGCACAAGTGAACTGTCATCCTGTGCTGCAGTATTTGGCTCATCAATCACCACATACACTACCACTTCCGGATTATCCAGTGGGGCACATCCGATAAAGGATAATACATACTTTCCATTATTACGCGGAAGCTTCTCTGCAGTACCTGTCTTTGCCCCAATATCGTATCCTTCCACTGCTGCAGTTTTACCTGTACCATAATCCATAACAGCTTTCAAATACGTCTTTACCTGTTCTGACGTTTGCTCTGAAATAGTTTTTCGAAGCAAAACCGGATTCTTTGTTTCTATGACTTTTCCATTTTCATCCTGGATTTGTTTTACAATATGTGGCTCATAGTAATTACCGCCATTTACCAACGATGAGAAGGCTGTTATCACCTGCGTCATTGTAACATTAAAACTCTGTCCAAATGAACTGGTCGCAAGATCCGTATCCCCCATTGTATCTTTGGTAAATAATAATCCTGCTGTCGAAGCTTCTCCCGGAAGATCGATCCCGGTATACTCCCCAAAGCCAAAAATGTGCTGATATCGAATAAAATCTTCCACTCCTATCGATTCGGCAATTTCCATCAATGCTACGTTACATGAATTTGCTATAGCATCCGCAACTGTCTCTGTTCCATGTCCTGAAGTAAGATGGCATCGGATATCCCAGTCTCCTACATGCAGATATCCTCCACACACATAAGTTTCATCACCTTTGATTGCTCCTGTATCCAGACCTGTTGCCACTGTAAATGGTTTGATTGTTGAACCTGGTTCATATGCATCACTGACACAAAAATTACGCCATAATTCATTCATCGCCTCAAGCTGCTCATCTTCTGTTTTTGCATTCCAGTCTTCTGTCGAATAAATGGCAGACAAATCTCTCGGCTTATTTAAATCAAAATTAGGATATGAAGCCTCCGCAAGAATTTCTCCGGTATTTGGGTTCATGATCATCACTGCTGTATTCTTGCTTCCAAGTTCATCTTCCCGTTCTTCACCGGTATGTTCTTCATTAAACTCTTTAATGCACTGCTCCACAATGCTCTGCAATGTTACATCAATCGTTGAAACAACCGTGTTTCCATTTTTTGCATCTTTCACAGTTCTTTCTAATGATGCATTATCAGAAAAATAGCCATACTCTCTTCCATTTAACCCATTTAAAACATCATTATATGCACTTTCAATTCCTAATGCTCCAACGTTATCTGCTGTAGCAAATCCAATCACATCACTTGCCAATGTAGCATATGGATAATTACGTTTATAATCATCCTCAAGCCAGATTCCTTTTACATTTGGATAGTTTTCTGTATCTTCCTCAATTGCCTTAAATTCCTGTGCTTTTTCATAAGTTACATTTTCTGCAAGTATCTGGTATCTGCTATCCGGGTTTTCAGAAATGATCTGATCTACATCCGCTTCATTTATCCCAAAACAATCCGACAATACTTTCTTTGTAGGATTGATATATTCTTCTTTGGAAGTCATAACATAAACATCAAGTATTACATTATATACTCTCTCGCTTGTCGCAATCTTTGTTCCGTTTCGGTCAACAATATCTCCTCGTTTATATGGAATCACCCTGCTGTCATATGTCTGCTGATCCAGAACAATTTTTGTATATTTGCTTCCTTTTGAAGCATTGATATATGTAATTTTTGCTATAAGAACAACAAAAGCCAGTATAACTGCCATAAATAGCATTACCAGCTTCTTTTGCATTCTTTTTGGAAATTTTCTTGTTAAAAATTGATAATTGTTTTTTTTATTCTTTTTGACTGCCATCTTCTTACCTTATTCTGACACATCTTTCGATTTTGCTAACACACCATCTTTTGGTATATCACTATACTGCGTTACACTATCACTCTCCGGACCAGTATATTCCACCACGCTCCCCTGGGCTGCATATACCATTCCAAATTCGTTGATTGCTTTATCGCGAACCTCTTCCAGATTCACAGCATCTTCTGCATTTCTGTAAGCTGTATCATTTTCTTCTGTCAGATTTGAAAGTTCTTCTTGTAATGCCGTAATATTTTCCGAACGACTTACAACCTCTGCCTGCAACTGCAAAAACATAACACTGATACATACTGCAAAAATTGCTGCTCCTGTCAAAAAAACAGCATATACAGGACTTATGCTCTGTGCACGTTTCCGATTCTTACGCACCTGTCGGCTAGCTTTCACACTCTGCTTTTTCGGCTTTTGTATCTGCTTTGGCACTGCTTCCGGCTGCAAAGCTGCACTTCCATAGACATACATTCTTCTGTGCTGTCCGGCATAATATTCTGCTTTGTTATACGTCTTCATACGTCCTATATCTGCCATTGCTTTTTTGCCTTTCTCTTTCACCAGGCTCTCCCCTCCTGATGAAATTCTATTTGATATACTCCCTTTATTTTGCTAACAGCGTTCAAAAATACGTAATTTTGCACTTTTAGAACGGCTGTTATACTCTAATTCTTCTTCACTTGGAAGAATTGGTTTCCTTGTAATGACCTTTCCTTTTGAAACATTTCCGCATACACATACCGGAAAATGCGATGGACATGTGCAAGGATTTTCATTTTTTCGAAATGCACTTTTCACAATTCTGTCTTCCAAAGAATGAAATGTGATAATACATATTCTTCCACCAGGATTAAGCATCTCGATCATGTCATCAAGCGACTCCCTTAAAACATCCAATTCTCTGTTCAATTCAATACGAATTGCCTGAAATGTTCTCTTCGATGGGTGTCCTGCTGTCTTTTGAAATTTCATTGGGATTGCATGACGAATAATCTCGTTGAGCTGTCCCGTTGTCTCAATTGGTGCCTTTTGACGCTCTATTACAATATGCTTTGCAATATTTTTCGCAAACTTGTCCTCTCCATAGTCACGAATCACCCGGAAAAGATCTGCTTCGCTATACGTATTCACGATTTCTCGTGCTGTCAGCTGCTGTCTTTGATCCATTCGCATATCTAACGGAGCATCTACTCGATAAGAAAATCCTCTTTCTGCAGTATCCAGTTGATATGACGATACTCCCAGATCGATCACAATACCATCAACTTTATCTACACCAATTTCATGAAGCCGTGACTTCATCTCACAATAATTGCTTCTTATTATTGTAACTTTCTCCCCAAAGTCACGTAATCTTTCGCTAGCAGCTTCTATTGCTGCAGCATCTTGATCTATACCTATAAATCTCCCCTGTTCGTTCAGACGACTGCAGACTTCAAATGCATGTCCACCTCCGCCTAACGTTCCGTCTACATAGATTCCGTCCGGTTTAATTGCCAGACCATCTACTGTTTCTTCAAGTAATACTGATTTGTGTTTAAATGCCATATCTTCCTCCATCTTTTCGCATCCTATTATCAGCTCACATTATATCCGGATTCCAATTGCTTCCATTCGTTCTGCAATTGCATCCAGATCTTCTTCGCTGACCATACTGCGTTCTTCCCAAAGTCCTTTATCCCAGATTTCCACACGATCTTGAACTCCCACAAGGACAACGTCCTTTTCAAGATGTGCTGCTTTTCTGAGTGACGGCGGTACTAAAACTCTCCCTTGTTTATCGAAACTGCCCTCTGAAGCACTTCCAAAGAAATATCTCTTGAATATTCTGGCATCCTTATTCATCCGTGGTAAGGTTTCCAGTTCTGCTACAAATTTGTTCCACTCATCTTGAGAGTACACAAATAAACAGCCTTCCAGTCCATTGCAGATTACAAAGCTATCGCCCAAATCTTCACGTAACTTGGCTGGTATAATCAATCGGCCTTTTTCATCTATGCTGTGATTAAACTCTCCTAGTAACATTCAGAACTCCTTTTTAGAATTTATGGGCTCCACTTTTCTCCCACTTTATTCCACAATTCACCACTTCCTACCACTTAGAACCATTGTAAACCACTTCCCACCCTTTTTCAACCCCTTATTTTGTGAAAAAAATGAGAATCAAAAAATGTCTACCAGACCTTTTTGTTGTATACATGGAAATAAAAAAAGAGACAGAAAAGATTTTTTCTTCTCTGTCTCTCTTTTATTCCTTATCTTACTGAGAAATTGTTGATAAATAACTGTTAATCGCATCGTAATTAACTGAAGCAACTTCTCTTTCCTGCTTTGACTCATATGTATCATATGCAGAATATCCTAACCATCCCACTAATGCCAAACCTGCCAGCGACAATACACATGTTCTTACAACACCCATAATTCTCTGTTTGCGGATATTCTTTTTTCTGTTTGCTTTTTCCTGTTTATATCGATCTACTTTCTCCTGACTCATATAAACCTTCCTTTCATCTATTAAATCACAACGATGATTCCACCATCATTTGCATACATAGAACTTATTCCGGCTGTATCCACGATGATGCTCTTCTTCACTTCCATCTTCTCTAATAATATTTTTTCAAAATCTTTTGCTCTCTGTTCACAATTACAATGTGCAATTGCCAGCACTTTTTCTCTTGCATTCTCAGTTTCCTGTTCAACATAATCTGCCATTTTAACTAATGCTTTCTTCATTCCACGAGCTTTTGCTTTCTGACAAATCGTACCTTCCGGTGTTGATCCCATAACCGGTTTTATATTCAATGCGCCTGCAACCAGTGATTTGATTCCTGTTAATCTTCCATTTTTGCGAAGTGTATCCAGATTCTCCAGTACAAAATAAGTATGCTGCCCTTCTATATAAGCTTCTACTGTATCGATTACTGTCTGAAAATCCATTCCGGCTTCTTCACACTCCTGAATCTTTAATGCGATCAATGTCTCACCAACGGATGCGGAACGAGAATTAAATACATAAATATCTTTTTCTCCATACTCTTCAAAATACAAATTCTTTCCTAACTGAGCACTGTTATAAGAACCACTGAGCTCTGCTGATAATGTAACTACATAAATATGATCTGCATCACAATTATACTTCGCCAGATATTGCTCCGGTGAAGGACAAGAAGACTTTGGACTTTCCAGACATTCAGCAACTTTCTTTAAAAAATCTGCCTGATCAAATGTCTCATCATCTATAATATGATATTCTCCCACCTGCATAGTCAATGCGGCTGATACAAATGTTCCGCTCTGTTTCATCTCCTCTGTCAGTTCTCCGCAACTGTCAACAATCACTCTATAACTCATTGTAGTTCCTCCCAAATCACACTGTGTGTGATAAATTTCTATCATATGTAGTTTTTAATACTACATTATAATATATCATACTTTTATATTATTGAAAAGAGCTTTTTTACTTCATTTTTGAAACATTTCTTATTGCTTCAATTTTATTTTGCGGGATATCCCAAGTGCAATCCCCATCTCCGTCATGAGAAACAACACAGACGTACCTCCATAACTGATAAATGGTAACGTAACTCCCGTTGTCGGCATCATATTTGTCACTACCGCAATATTTAAAATAACCTGAAGCGAAATATGCGCAAAGATTCCACCTGCAACTAATGAGCCATAGAGATCCGGTGCATTTTTCGCAATAAACATCAACCGATATAATAGCAGGCCGAACATTACGAGAACGACAATTACGCCGAATACTCCCAACTCCTCACATACAATTGTCAGAATCATATCATTTTGCACTTCAGGGATTACACCCAGCTTTTGCGTACTATTTCCAAGACCTTTTCCAAAAAATCCACCGGAGCCAATTGCATACAATCCCTGCATTACCTGAAATCCACCTTCATCTGCATGATTTTCCGGATCAAGCCAGGTGATTATTCGCCGCAGACGGAAGTTTTCACTACTTGAAATATTTGCTGAAAGATATGAAAGTCCAACCACAACAACTATAGCTCCTGCAGCAATCAGTTTCAAAAACGGTTTTGTCTTAGGATGTGCAACAAAAATCAAAATTCCTGTAATTCCCGCAACAATGATCGCTGTGCTTAAGTTATCTGTCAGGATCATAACACCACCTGCTGCAACTGCTCCGACTGCACAAACTCGTTCAAGCCCTTTCTTTGACTGAATCTTCGGACCCAGCCTGCAGATTTCATAAGGGATCAATAAAATTACCGCAATTTTGGCAATCTCTGATGGCTGTAATGTCATGTTGGCAGGAAGCTGAAGCCATCTTCTTGATCCATATGCTTCTACTCCAAGCGGTGTTTTTACCAGCAGCATCAAAAACAAGGAAATATAATAAATCTGCCAGGAAAAAGCGCCATACACATGATAGTCTAATTTTGATACAAACAACATAAACACAAAACTAACCGCACTTATAATTGCCTGCTTTGAAAAATAGAACATATCATTTCCAAAATCCGCATTTGCACTATACGCACTTGTACTGTAAAGCATCACCAGTCCAAAACACATTAGAAAAACCAGAATCATTAATAAATCATAGTCAAAATATTGCGGATTCTGAACAAATAATTTAGACCATTGAAAGCTTTTCTTATTTGGTCTTACAGTTCCATTCTCCATATCAACATCCCCTGTTTATTCAAATTATCTTGCTGCCATTTCCGGATGAACCGGTTTGCCATGTTCAAAATATCTGTCATACCATACAAGGAAAATATAAACTGTCCAGATTTTTCTGCTATTGTCTGTTTTTTCATTTTTATTTTTTCCATTCTTGTGGTCATCTAACATCTTGATCAGAAGTTCTGTATTAAAGAATTTATTTGCTGCCTCTGACTGAAACATCTCTTTTACCCGGTTGTAATACTTATCTTCTTTTAACCAGACACGTGTTGGAATCGGGAATCCCAGTTTCTTCTTTTCTGCAGTCTTACTGCGGATCACTTTTTCTGCTGCTCCTCGCAGTGCTACTTTTGTCTTTGGTGCACGTACTTTATAATCTAACGGCAATGTTTCTGCAAGTTCCAGTACTTTTTTATCCAAAAATGGAACACGGACCTCCAGAGAATTTGCCATTCCCATCTTATCACCTTTCATCAAAATATCATGAACCAGCCAAAGATGCATATCAACATACTGCATTTTTGTCACCGGGTCTTTTCCCTGTACACGTTCATACAATGGTTTTGTCACTTTTTGAATCTGAGGTTCACAGCCCTTCTTTAGAATTTTATTTGCTTCACGTTCCGTAAAAATATTCGTTGCATTTGCAAAATAACGCTCTTCCAAGGTTTTTCCGTGACGCATCAAAAAGCCTCTTCCCTTTGTTCCTCTAGGCAGGCAGTATTCTGCAAATTTGCCAAGCACTCTTCGAATCGGCATTGGAATCTTGTTAAACCCTGTATGTTCCAATGGTTCACAATAAATATTATAACCTCCAAACAGCTCATCTGAACCTTCTCCCGAAAGTACAACCTTTACTTTTTTTGAAGCTTCCTCACTTAAGAAATATAATGCAATTGCTGCCGGATCTGCTACCGGCTCATCCATATAATACTGAATATCAGATAATTTATCCCAATATTCTTCCGGACTGATTACTTTTGCATCGTTTTGCATATTAATACTTGCAGCAAATTCTTTTGCATCCTGGATCTCGCTGTATTTTCCTTCATCAAAACCAACTGTAAATGTACGGTCAACCTGACCTAAATAGGTTAAATAACTGGAATCTACACCACTCGAAAGATAGGAAGCAACTTCTACATCACTGATCTTATGCATCTCTACAGATTCTTTCATCACTGCTTCAATATCATCTACGATTTCTTCAAATGATTTTGTCGTATCTCCTGTAAAATTCGCTTCAAAATAACGTGTAATCTCCATCTTTTCATTTTCATAAGTAAAGTAATGTCCCGGCTGTAAGCAGAAAACACCTTTAAAAAATGTCTCATTTGTCGGAACAAACTGAAATGACAAGTAATTTCCAAGTGCATCTTCATTAAAAATCTTATCAAATTTCGGATGCTCCATAAAAGATTTAATTTCTGAACCAAACATCAATGTTCCATTCATCTGTGCATAATACATTGGTTTAATCCCAAAAATATCTCTTGCCCCAAATAGTTTTTTTGTTTTTGTATCCCAGATTACAAACGCATACATACCTCTCAGACGTTCTACCAGGCTTTCTCCCCATTCTTCATAGCCATGTATCAATGTCTCGGAATCTGTATTCGATACAAATACATGTCCTGCTTCCACTAATTCTTTTCTCAGTTCCTGATAATTGTAGATTTCCCCATTAAATACAAGTACCTTACTTCTGTCTTCGTTATATAATGGCTGGTCGCCAACTTCAGAAAGGTCAATAATACTCAGACGTCGAAACCCCAGTGCCGCATCTTCATCCACATATTTTCCTTCGCTGTCCGGTCCTCTGTGAATGATTGTATTCATCATATTTTCCAGAACCTCTTCACGATTTTCAACCTCTCCTACAAATCCTGCAAATCCACACATATAGTCTTTGTCTCCTTTTGTTGTATCCTGTTTGCTCGTTGTTTCTTATTATTTTTACATATAATTCGTTCCTTATTATAGCTTTTTTTCTATCTAAAAACAACTTTTTTCTTTTTATGTCCCTATCTTCATTTCTTTTCACAAAACTTTTCATGAAAAAGGATACATTTTCTCCATGCAATAGGAAATTGTCTGCTCCACACTCAACCCATTTTCTATCGGTCTTTGTATAATAACTAATTTTGTGCCTGTTTTTTGCGCAGCTTTAATCTTTTCATCAAAGCCACCTGCTTTTCCCGATTCTTTTGTCACCAGATAAGATGCTTCTGTATAATGAAGCAAGGCAATATTCATTTCTGTTGAAAATGGTCCCTGCATTGCAATCAGATGTCTGCCTTCAAATCCTAGTTCAGCCGCATCTGTCATGGAGTTTTTTGTTGAAAGCACACGTGCATAACATCTGTCTTGATAGTTCTTAAGCTGAGTATACTTTTGAAGTTCTTTTCCACCTGTCGTAATCAATATGTTTCCTTTTGTCTCCTGCAAATAAGAAACTGCTTTATCAATATTCTCTACCCAGACACAATTCTCATTTTCAAACGCTTCATTCTCTGCTTCTCTGACGCAACGGATATATTTTATTTTTTCAGTCTCGCAAGCTTTCTGTATATTTTCTGTCACCACTCTTGCAAATGGATGGGTTGCATCGATCACAATATCTATTTTATATAGATTTAAAAATTCTTGAATTTCTTCACAATTCATTCTCCCTGCTATAATCTCTGCTTTGGACTGTTCTTCTGCAGACACTTTTCCATACTCAGTTGCAACACTGACATAAACCTTTGCCGGCATTCTGCACACTGCTTTTGCGATTTGATTTCCTTCTGTTGTTCCTGAAAATATCAAAATCCTGCACATTTCCATTTCTTCTTTATTGTTCTTATCCACGCCAAAACCTGTTCTTTCTTAAAATAAAACTTCCATCTTTTTCTGTACAATAGCTACCGTCATACTATCCAATTTCAGCTTGTTTAATATCACCTTTCCATCCGGACAACAATATTTTGCAGCTCTCTCACATACATTATCCACACCGGTAACCGATGCCACAAATTCGGAGCTGCTGCTGACACACTCTACATTTTTCAGTTCTTCTGCTGAATATGTTAAAAATGGAATCTGATAGTTCTCCGACAGCTTTTGTATTGCCGGTTCTTCTTTCTTTAAATCAATACTTGCAAACGCTAAAATTTCAGCCAAATCTATTTTAACTTGTGCTAATGCTAACTGAAGGCCTTCTTCTAATTTTATATAAGGTATGTTTTTTCTACACCCGAGACCTATCACATATGTTTTCGCAAGCAAATATAATCTGTTCGATTTTTGATTTTCTTCTTTTTTTTGAGCTGTCACAACAATTCCATATTCAAATTTGTCCAATTCACTTTCTGATTTACAACACACAACTTCTCTTGGCATTTTCCCTTTGTAACCAAGTTCACTGTAAAATCCTATCTTTTTTTCTTCTAAAACAGCTGCCGAAATTTCTTTTGCCAGTTTTCTGTCTGTAATTTGCAGTCTGTTTTTCTTTGCAAACACATCTACCGCAAATTTCTTCTGCACATCTGTCGCTGTCGTAATAATTGGCATTGCACCCATACATTTTTCTATCATGTGTGCAAGTTCTATTCCCCCTCCGACATGACCGGATAGGACCGGTATACAATACTGCGCTTTTTCATCCATCACCAACACCGCAGAATCCGAATATTTATCTTTCACCCACGGAGCGATCAAACGCACTGCAATCCCTATTGCACCAATAAAAATAAAATCTTCTTTTCCCCATTTTTTTCCAATCCATAAGGACAAGCATTCTGGCATGGGCTCCAAAGCATACTCCGCTGAAAAACGTTTTATTGTATATCCAATGCAATCTTGCTTTTGTTCTGTGAAATAGCTGCACAGCTCTTTATTTTTTTGACTTCCCTTTTTTGTAAAACTTAATACGTTAATTTTCTTATCCATCTCTGTATATATTCTGAAAATCCTCCTTCTGCATACCATATGCAAAAGGAGGGTTTATTGTAAACATTCTATATTTTACTTACTTTATAAACATCGCATCCCCGAATGAGAAAAAGCGATATCTTTCTTTTACTGCTTCTTCGTAAGCCGCCATCACATGTTCTTTTCCGGCAAGTGCGGACACTAACATAATCAATGTTGATTCCGGCAGATGGAAATTTGTGATCAGACAATCTAACATTTTAAATTTATATCCCGGATAAATAAAAATTTCTGTCCATCCACTGCACGGCTTCAAATGTCCTGTTTCATCTGCTGCTGACTCAATTGTACGACAACTTGTTGTTCCTACGCATATAACGCGCCCTGCTCCATCTTTGGCACGATTAATTTTCTCAGCTGCTTCTTCATCTACCTGATAAAATTCCGAATGCATATGATGTTCTGTGACATCTTCCACTTTTACCGGACGAAATGTTCCAAGACCAACGTGTAAAGTCACACGTGCGATATCAACGCCTTTTTTCTGAATTGCATCCAGAAGCTCTGGTGTGAAATGTAATCCTGCAGTTGGAGCTGCTGCGGACCCCTCATTTTTTGCATATACGGTATTATAACGGTTACGATCTTTCAACTGATGTGTGATATATGGTGGCAGCGGCATCTCGCCAAGCTGATCCAGAACCTCTTCAAAAATTCCTTCATAATGGAATTTTATCAGTCGGTTTCCTTCCTCTACCACATCAATAACTTCACCTGTCAGCAATCCACCACCAAAACTCACCTGCGCTCCGACTTTCATCTTTTTACCTGGTTTTACAAGAGTCTCCCAAACATCTTTCTCTTTACGTTTTAATAAGAGTACTTCTATCTTTGCTCCTGTACCAACCTTTTCACCGATCAATCTCGCCGGAATCACCTTTGTATCATTGATCACGAGACAATCTCCCGGATTCAGATAATCAATAATTTCTTTAAATATATGATGCTCTGTCTTACCTGTTTCTTTATCTAATATAAGCAGGCGAGAACTAGAACGATCCTCCAGAGGATCCTGAGCAATCAGTTCCTCTGGCAGATCATAATAAAAATCACTTGTTTTCAATGACTTGTCCCTTCTCTTTCTTATTTACGAAGTTCAATTCCCATTTCTTCCAATGCTTTTAAGATTTTGTTCATTGCTGTTGTAATATCAGCCTCTTCCAAAGTCTTATCTTTTGCACGGAATACAATTGAATATGCAACAGACTTAAATCCTTCTTTAATCTGAGCACCTTCATACAGATCAAACAAAGCAAAGCTTTCCAGATAATTTCCACCTTTTTTAGCAATAACATCTTCAATCTGTCCAACCAGGATTTCTTTTGGTACTACCATACTCAAATCACGGGAAACTGCAGGATATTTTGCAATACCTGTATATTTTCTGTCAAATGTTGCATATTCCAGAACAACCGGCATATCGATCACTGCAACATATGCTCTTTCTCCGATTCCATAGGTATCAGCAACATCCGGGTGAACTTCTCCCAAATATCCAACTACTTTTCCATCATACAGAATATTTGCCTGTCTTCCTGGATGCAGATAAGGTTTTCCTGCATTTGGATCATAGCTTTCGCGTCCCTTCATTCCAATCTTTTCAAAGAATTCTTCTACAACACCTTTCATATTGAAGAAATCTCCATCTCCATACATACCAAGAGTAAACTGCATTCTTTCATCCGGAAGTTCTGTAAGTGGAAGCTTTTCTGGAATATAAACATTTCCAAGCTCATACAGGCGGACATTTTTATTTCTTCTGTTATAGTTTGTAGCAAGTGAAGTTAACATTCCATTAAGAGATGTTGTTCTCATAATGCTATAATCTTCACCAAGTGGATTCATAATCTCGATTGCCTGACGCAATGGTGAATCTGCCGGAAGTAATAATTTATCAAACACCTTTGGACTTTCAAATGAATATGACATTCCCTGGCTAAATCCACAGAATTCTGCAATATCTCTTGCAACCTGTTCTACTCTCAGTTTAAATGTCAGCTTACCTGTTGTTGCCTCTCCATTTGGAAGTGTAGTAGGAATGTTATCATATCCATAAAATCTTGCCACTTCTTCTGCAAGGTCTGCAAGACGGAACAAATCATGACGGAATGTCGGTGCGATCACTTCGTTTGTATCTGCATCATATTCCAGATCAATCTTTGCAAAATATGCCAGCATATCTTCTTTTGAAATATCTGTTCCTAACATTCTGTTGATTTTATTTGCATCAAATGGTACACGAACAGGTTCTTTCTTCTTACTGTATACGTCCACTGTTCCACCTACAACTTCTCCTGCTCCCAATTCTTCAATCAACTGGCACGCACGGTCAATTGCTGCTTTTGCATTATTTGGATCCAGTCCTTTTTCAAATTTTCCTGAAGCGTCTGTACGAAGTCCGACTCTCTTGCTTGATTTACGGATATTTACTCCGTCAAAACATGCAGCTTCAAAAAGCATTGTCTTCACATCATCTGTGATCATTGAGTTTTCTCCACCCATGATACCTGCAATACCTACTGCCTTCTCACCGTCACAAATCATAAGAACATCTTTATCCATCTGACGTTCCTGTCCGTCTAATGTAACAAATTTCTGTCCGTCTTCTGCGTTTTTCACAACAATCTCATGACCTGCAAGTGTTTCCAGATCATATGCATGCATCGGCTGACCATACTCTTCCATCACATAATTTGTGATATCTACAAGGTTATTAATCGGACGGATTCCAACTGATGCAAGTCTTCTCTGCATCCATTCTGGAGATGGTCCGATTTTAACATTTTTAACAACTCTTGCACAATAACGAGAACAAAGCTCTGTGTTTTCTACAGTTACCTTTACATAATCATTAACATCTTCCTGATTACCTGTCTCTGTTACAACCGGTGGTTTAAATTCTTTATTAAATGTTGCTGCTGCTTCTCTTGCAATACCAACAACACTGTAGCAATCTACACGATTTGATGTGATTTCATACTCAAATACAACATCATGAAGTCCGAGTACTTCTACTGCATCTGCTCCAACCTTTACATCATCTTTGAAAATATAAATTCCATTTTCCGGAGCTTCCGGATACATATCTTTTGTAGAACCAAGTTCCTCGATTGAACACATCATACCGAAGCTTTCTACTCCACGGAGTTTTCCTTTTTTAATCTTAATTCCGCCCTCTACTCTTTGTCCAGGCTCGTGACCTCCTGCAACGCGTCCTCCATCAAGAACTACCGGTACCTTTGCACCTTCAAATACATTATGGGCACCTGTTACAATCTGAACCTGCTCTGTTCCTACATTTACCTGGCAGATTATCAGTTTATCTGCATCTGGATGCTTTTCAATCTTATCAATCTGACCTACAACAATCTTATCCAGATCTGCATCTAATTTTTCAAATCCCTCTACCTTTGTTCCTGATAAAGTCATTGCGTCTGTATATTCCTGCGCTGTGACATCCAAATCTGGCACATACGCTTTAATCCATGATAATGAAGTATTCATGTTTTAAATCTCCTTTTTATTATTTCATTATTCGCTTATTGTTCTGTTCGCCAAAAACAATTTCCCTCTTTATTTATGTTTGTTTTACCTGCTCACTAGAATTGTTTCAAGAAACGAATATCATTTTCATATAATAATCTCATGTCATCAATCTCGTATTTCAATAATGCGATACGTTCCAGACCTACACCGAAAGCAAATCCATTGTATTCTTCCGGATCAATTCCGCACATTTCCAGTACGTGTGGATGAACCATTCCGCATCCGAGAATCTCAATCCATCCGGATCCTTTACAGAAACGGCATCCTTTTCCACCGCATTTAAAACAGCTCACATCCACTTCTGCACTTGGCTCTGTAAACGGGAAATGATGTGGACGGAATTTTGTCTTTGTATCTGGTCCGAACAATTCTTTTGCAAATACTTCCAAAGTACCTTTTAAATCTGCAAATGAAACATTTTTATCGATTACAAGACCTTCAATCTGATGGAAGGATGGAGAGTGTGTTGCATCTACTTCATCAGAACGGAATACTCTTCCCGGTGCGATCATACGGATTGGAAGTTTTCCCTGTTCCATCACTCGTGCCTGTACCGGAGATGTCTGTGTACGAAGTACGATATCTTTATTAATATAGAATGTATCCTGTTCATCTTTTGCAGGATGATCTGCCGGAATATTCAATTTTTCAAAATTGTACAGATCGTACTCTACTTCTGGTCCTTCAACTACTTCATATCCCATTCCTACGAAGATTCTTTCTACTTCTTCCAATGCGATTGTGTTTGGATGTCTATGTCCTACACTATTTTTCTTAGATGGAAGTGTAACATCGATTACTTCTGCTTTCAGCTTTTCCTCGCGGATTGCTTTTTCCATCTTTGTTTTTGTCTCTTCCATAATCTGCTCAATTGCAGCTCTTGTCTCATTGACAAGCTGACCAACCTTTGGACGTTCTTCTGGAGCAACATCCTTCATACCTTTCAATACAGCTGTTAATTCACCTTTTTTTCCAAGGAATTTAACACGCACATCATTTAATTTTTCTGGAGCATCAGAAGCCTGAATTGCTTCAATTGCTTCTTTTCTGATCTGTTCCAATCTTTCTTTCATCATTTTTCTCCTTTCAAATGAAAAAAGCTCCATCCCCAAAAGGGACGAAGCTTATATTTTACTCGCGGTACCACCCTGTTTCCCAAAGTTATAACTTTTGGACACTCTGTTTGTGTAACGTACAACTTACGGTGTTCTCTACTCTATTTTTTCAAAAACACAGCTAACGTGGGAAATTCAATTACTATCTGAACTTAAGAAAATTTTCAGCCGATGATTCTCTCTCTCTGATAGAAGATAGCTCTCTACTGTACACGGTCTTCGCTTTTATGTTCATTTTATTTTTCAAAATTACCCCTATATTTTATCATATTCATACTGTTTGTCAAGTTTGATTTTCTGATGATTCCTCTTCTTTCTCATGTGCAAACATCTTGATTGCCCTTTGTAACAGGGCATTTACTTCTCCTCCAAGCAAAATGACATACATACACATATAGAGCCAGAGCATAATTAAAATGATCATCGTAAGACTTCCATACATTGTTGTAAATCCGGTAAATATATCAAGATAAATAGAGAATACAAAGGAAATCACTTGCCACGCACACGCTGTAAATATTGCTCCTGGAAGTTGTTTCTTCATTGTTGTTTTCCCTATATTCTTTCTGTTCGGCAAATATTTATATACTGTATCCCAGAATAATGTAAGAATACATAATGTAATCAGAGTTCTGCTTCGAATAACCGTATCGATTAATCTGACTAACACCGGAAAATGTTGATTTAACATAATTGCAATCCGATTACCAAATACAGATAAAACAAGTGACAAAATAATTGCCACCAAAAATATCACTGTATACAATGATGCTCTGATTCGCAAATATACATAATTACGTGTTTCTCTGCTTTCATATACGCAATTCAATCCATTTGTAATCGACAGTACTCCTCTCCCTGCCGACCATAACGCCACTAGAACTGTGATTGGAATGATTGTGCCAGACTGGCTGTACACCTGATCCACTATAGATTCAATCAACCCTTCTACTGTCGTTGGAAATGCCTGCAGTACAGCATTCATAATATAATCCTTTGTTAATGAGGTAAATTGTACCATCGTTAACAATAATAATATGATTGGAATCATGGATAAGACGAAAAAATAAGCTGCCTGAGCAGCATAGGCTCCTGTATGATGCGAGCTCACCACATCCATAACACGAAACACATATCCTTTTATTCGATTAAACTTTTCTTTCATATACTTCCTCATCTATCATTACATTTTATTGTAACAACTCTAACTCTCCTCGCAGCTATGTATTTTTAATCCACACCGCATTCAGTTTTAATAGAATAGCATACCCAATCAAAATATTCAAGTATATCATTTCATGGACTATTCTGTAGCTCTCTGACAGATTTTACGCCTTAAAAAGCGGGCTCAGTCAACGATGACCAAACCCGCTTTTGCTATATTCATTTAATTATAGAACTGAAATTTTGTTTATCGGTTATTGATTGCTGTAATCAATGCGTCAATCGATGCATGGATAATATCTGGATCTACTCCGGCTCCCCATGCAAGCTTGCCACTTGGAGTCTGGATTCCCACATAAGCAATTGCCTGTGAACTTGAGCTTTGTTCCAGAGCATGTTCCTGGTAAGTTACCAATGAGAAATCTAAATTATAAGCTTTCTTTAAAGCATTACTTACTGCATCCAATCGACCATTTCCAGTTGCTTCTGTTGTAATTGTTTTTCCTTCATATGTAGAAGTAACCTGAGTTGTAATTCCATCTTTCTGTTGGAAATGTACTTCGTTGATGCTGTATGGTGATGTAATATTTTCAAATTTTTCTTTAAATAATTCAAAGATTTCTTCCGGCTGCAGTTCAGCATGCTTGTGGTCTGAAACACTCTTCGTTGCATAGCTCATTGCCTCACGCATCTTTGGCGGAAGATTAAGTCCAAATCGAGTTTCCAAAATATAACCAACTCCACCTTTACCTGACTGACTGTTGATTCGTATAACATCTGCATCATAGCTTCTTCCGACATCAGTAGGATTGATTGGAAGATACGGAACTGTCCAATGATTTGGATCTTTTTCGTCAATCCATTTCATTCCTTTTGCGATTGCATCTTGATGTGAACCAGAAAATGCAGCAAACACCAATGCTCCACTATAAGGACTTCTTTCTCCTACTGTCATGCCTGTATATTCTTCGTACTTTTCTACGATTCCCGGCATATCAGAAAAGTCAAGTTTCGGATCAACACCCTGTGCATACATATTCATTGCAACTGTAATAATATCCACATTACCTGTACGCTCACCATTTCCAAACAATGTACCTTCCACACGGTCTGCCCCTGCTAAAAGTCCAAGCTCTGTATCTGCAACCCCGCAACCTCTGTCGTTATGTGCATGCTGTGAAAGAATTACATTCTCTCGGTATTTCAAATTCTTTGACATGTATTCCACCTGACTTGCGTAAACATGTGGCAAAGATAATTGTACCGTTACCGGAATATTGATGATTGCTTTTCTTTCCGGTGTCGGCTGCCATACATCCAGCACTGCGTTACATACTTCTACTGCATAATCCATCTCTGTACCTGTAAAGCTCTCTGGACTATACTCAAAATAAAGATCCTGTCCTGCTTCATCTGCCAGTCTTTTTAATAATGCTGCTCCATCGATTGCAATCTGTTTTACTTCTTCTTTTGACTTGCGGAATACCTGCTCTCTTTGTGCATAAGATGTTGAATTGTATACATGAACAATTGCTTTTTTTGCACCTTTGATTGCCTCAAATGTTTTCTTGATAATATGTTCTCTTGCCTGTGTCAACACCTGAATGGTTACATCATCCGGGATCAGATTCTGCTCGATCAAAGTACGGCAGAATTCATATTCTGTTTCAGACGCTGCCGGAAATCCGACTTCAATTTCTTTAAATCCAATCTTTACGAGTAATTTGAAGAATTCTACTTTCTGTTCAAGACTCATTGGAATCACCAATGCCTGATTGCCATCTCGTAAATCCACGCTACACCAGATTGGAGCTTTGTCTACATATTCTTTTTCTGTCCAATCCAGACATTTAGTTGGCGGCATATAATACTGTCTTTTGTACTTATTGTGATTCATCATGATTCATTTCCTCCTCGTTTTACATACCATTATATTTTTTATGCAAAAGAAAAAGTCCTCCGTCTCGCAAAAATCCTTGCAAGAGACGAAAGACTGCTATTTATCAAGTCCTACGCGGTACCACTCTTATTTATGAATGTTACTTCATACACTTATCAGATACAGGCTTTGTACACTCATATACAAAACGATATATCTACCCTAGATAACGGTTGGGTTCCGTCTGCGTCTACTCTTCTGACCTTATCTGTCAGAATTTGGGGCAGCCGCTCCGAGGCCAGTTCCATCTATTCTTTCAACTGCTTCGCACCAACCAGCAGCTCTCTGGATTCAGATATAAATGTAATAATCCTCTTCATAGCTTTTTTCTATTACATAGCACAAGATTACCATTATCTGGTATTCTTGTCAATATTTTTTCTGAATTTTTATGCATTACTTATAGCAAAAAGGCAGTCATTACTGACTGCCTCTTCTTTCGTATATCCCCAAAATGCCGTTCCCTGTCTTCTGACTCCTAGCTTCTGCTAGGTGGGCGTCCGCATCTGCTTTTCTGTCTTCCACTGCATAATGATGGCCTGACATATTACAGAGATTTGAGAGTCCCGTTTAAAGTAATGTAGGTTCAAAACAACAAGGTTATCGAACATCTCAGGTGATTTTTTCTCTGAGAGTATTATAACTCATTTACATACTTTTTACAACATCAAGATATTGGAAATTGTTGCAAATTATAACCACATCAGATTAAAAATACTGTTTTTTTAATTTTGTAGTATAAACCAAAAAAACAACAAGTACGATCAAGAATAAAATATTTGCAATTGTATCCACCATTCCAACTGGTTTGACAAATGAATTGATCATATCAATTACACCATATATTGTTGTAACTATACCAAACACAAGTACTGACGGAAGTGCCTTTTCCAGAAATGCTTTTTTATTTTTACATTTTTTTGCAACATAAGCATTTCCTAACAGAAGGATCTCATTGATCTCACCTGTTTTTTTCATTTTAATATATGCATATAATGTATATATACCACATCCTAATACGATTAGACTTACAAATCCAAATACGTCATTCATTTTTTACTCCTCTACACCGAGAATTTCTTTTACGGTCTCTTTCATTTTATCTGCATCGCACTCTTTGGTATGTCGAATCTGTGCGTTGCGAATCTCTTCAATTGCATTCGGAATCGCTACTCCTGAAACCTTCTCAAGTTCGTCGATCAATGCAAATTCTTCTAATTCATCATATTTCTCATCAATTGCTGTCATTACACTTCTTGCAAATTTATAAGGACTTGCTGTTGAAGCAACCAACATCTTTTTCTGATCCTTGCTTGCATCACGATATGCTCTGCTTACATGTGCTGCGACAGCAGTATGTGTATCCATCACATATCCTGTAGACTTATAAGTTCCACCGATTGTCTCTTTTGTCTCTTCTTCTGTAGAATATCCACCTTCGAAATCAGATAATTTTTCTTTCATCTCAGGAGTGATTTCATATACCCCCTCTTTTTTCAAAGCTTCCATCAACTCACTGTTTTTCTTAGCATCCTGTCCTGCAATTGTATAAATCAATCTTTCCAGATTGCTTGAGATCAAAATGTCCATCGATGGTGATGAAGTCAAAACAAACTCTCTGTTTCTATCATATTTTCCTGTTTTAAAGAAATCGAACAAAACTTTATTTTCATTAGAAGCACAGATTAATTTTGCAATCGGGACTCCCATCTGTTTTGCATAATAAGCAGCAAGAATATTTCCAAAGTTTCCTGTTGGAACTGTAACATTAATTTCTTCGCCATTTTCAATTTCTTCATTTTCAAGTAATTTTGCATAAGCATATACATAATAAACAACCTGAGGAACCAGACGTCCAATATTGATTGAATTTGCTGATGAGAACTGGTATCCCGCATCTGAGAGTTCCTTTTCTAACTCTTTATCCTCAAAAAGTGCTTTCACTCCACTCTGTGCATTGTCAAAATTACCATGGATTGCAACAACAGAAGTATTGTCCCCTTTCTGTGTCACCATCTGTAATTCCTGTACTTTACTTACACCATTCTTTGGATAAAAAACAATAATCTTTGTTCCCGGCACATCTGCAAAGCCGGCAAGAGCAGCTTTTCCGGTATCACCTGAAGTAGCTGTTAAAATCACAATATCTTTTGTGACATTATTTTTCTTTGCAGCTGTTGTCAACAAATGTGGCAGGATAGATAATGCCATATCTTTAAATGCTATGGTTGCTCCGTGGAACAATTCCAAATGATATGTGTCGCCCACTTTTACAAGTGGAGCAATTACTTCTGTATCGAATTTAGAGTCGTATGCACTATTGATACAATGTTTCAACTCTTCTTCTGTAAAATCTGTTAAGAACTGTTTCATAACAGCATACGCTGTTTCCTGATAAGACATCGTTTTTAACTCATCCATTGTCACATCCAATTTTGGAAGTTCTGTTGGCACAAATAAACCGCCATCTTCTGCAAGACCTTTTAAAATTGCCTGAGAAGCTGTTACTGTCTTATCTGCGTTTCGTGTACTCTTATATAATAAGTTCATCTTTTCATCCTCACATATTATTTTCTACTATTTGTATAGTTTACAAGTCCGCCCGCTGCGATTAATTTCTGCATAAACTCTGGGAAAGCCTGTCCCTGAAATTCTGTTCCTTTTGTACGGTTATAAATTTTTCCACTGTCAAAATCTACTTCCACTTCATCTCCGGCCTCAATTCCTCTTGCCGCTTCCGGACATTCGATGATTGGAAGACCAATATTAATTGCATTACGATAGAAAATTCTTGCAAATGTTTCTGCGATAACACAGCTTACACCTGCCGTTTTTAAACAAAGTGGAGCATGCTCTCTGGATGATCCGCAGCCAAAGTTTTTATTTGCTACGATCAAATCTCCCGGCTGTACTTTTTTTACAAAATCCGGATCGATATCTACCATCGCATGGCTTGCCAGTTCCTGTGCATCAAATGAATTCAAATATCTTGCCGGAATAATAACATCTGTATCCACATTATCCCCATACTTAAATACATGTCCTTTTGCTTTCATTATTTGTCACCTACTTTCTCTGGATTCGCGATGCATCCTGCAATTGCACTTGCTGCTGCAACTTCAGGTGATGCCAGATAAATCAATGAATCAACATGTCCCATTCTACCTACAAAATTACGGTTTGTTGTGGAAACACATTTTTCTCCTGCTGCCATAACCCCCATATGACCTCCCATACAAGGTCCGCAGCTTGGCGTATTCACAGCACATCCTGCATCTACAAAAATATCAAGAAGACCTTCTTTAATACATTGCTTATAAATCTTCTGTGTAGCTGGGATTACCATTACACGCACATCCGGATGAACAGTGTGTCCTTTCAGAATTGCAGCTGCTTTTCTCATATCTTCCATACGTCCATTTGTACAAGATCCGATCACTACCTGGTCAATCTTAATTGGCTCCATTGCTTCAATCTCATCAATCGTCTTGGCATTTCCCGGTAAATGTGGAAATGCTACAGTCGGACGTACTTCTGCAAGATTGATTTCAACAACCTGCTCATACTGTGCATCTTCATCCGCTGTATACACTGTATACTCTTTCTTCGTATGCTCTTTCAAATACGCTTCTGTCTTATCATCTACAATGAAGATACCATTTTTAGCACCTGCTTCAATTGCCATGTTAGCCATTGTAAATCTGTCATCCATAGAGAGATTCTCAATTCCATCCCCTACGAATTCCATTGATTTATATAAAGCTCCATCTACACCAATTTTACCGATAATATGAATAATAATATCTTTACCACTCACATATGGTCCTGGTTTTCCTGTCAATACAAATTTGATTGCCCCCGGTACCTTAAACCACAATTCACCTGTTGCCATACCAGTAGCAATATCTGTTGTACCCACACCTGTAGAGAATGCTCCTAAAGCTCCGTATGTACATGTATGAGAGTCTGCACCAATAATACACTCTCCGGCAGCCACTACACCGGCTTCCGGAAGAATTGCATGTTCAACACCCGATTTTCCTTGTTCAAAATACCATTTCAATCCCTGTTCTTTCGCAAACTCTCGGATTGCTTTTGAATTTTCTGCTGATTTAATATCTTTGTTTGGTGTAAAATGATCCGGTACAAATACAACCTTATCCTTATCAAACACATGATCTGACATCTGTTTTACAATTGGCAGAGCCATCGGTCCGGTGATATCATTCGCCATCACTACGTCTAATTTTGCCATGATCAGCTGTCCTGCCTCTACAGAGTCTAACCCTGCATGTGCTGCAAGGATCTTCTGTGTCATTGTCATTCCCATCGTGACAACCTCCTCTATTCCAAATATTTTCTTTTATTTTTTCTTTATATTCGTTAATACCTTCGGACAAAGATTGCCCGAAGGTGCTTTTTTGCAATTATTTTGCCTGAATGTATCCCTTTGCTGTCAAAGCTTCTGCACAAAGGACAGCACCGCCTGCTGCACCTCTTACTGTATTGTGGGACAATCCGACAAATTTGTAATCAAACATACTGTCTTCTCTAAGTCGACCAATTGATACACCCATTCCGTTTTCATAATTTACGTCCTGTGTGATCTGTGGACGATTATCCTCTTCTAAATACTGGATAAACTGCTTTGGAGCACTTGGAAGGTTTGCTTCCTGTGGAAATCCTTTGAAATTCACAAGTTTTTCGATAAGCTGTTCTTTTGTAGGTTTCTTTTCAAAATTGATAAATACAGCTGCTGTATGTCCATTTAAAACAGGTACTCGGATACACTGACATGTAATCTTTGGAAGCTCGGCTTTCACAATCTGTCCATTTTCTACTTTACCAAGTACACGAAGTGGCTCCTGCTCACTCTTCTCTTCTTCTCCTCCGATAAATGGAATAATATTTCCAACCATTTCCGGCCAATCCTTAAATGTCTTTCCTGCTCCTGAAATTGCCTGATATGTTGTAGCAACAACTTCTTTTGGTCCAAATTCTTTCCATGCTGCCAGACAAGGTGCGTAACTCTGAATAGAACAGTTTGGTTTTACCGCAATAAATCCACGAGTTGTTCCAAGACGTTTTTTCTGATCTGCGATCACATCAAAATGCTCTGCATTAATCTCAGGTACTACCATTGGTACATCTGGTGTCCAACGGTGTGCACTATTGTTAGATACAACCGGAGTTTCTGTTTTAGCATAAGCCTCTTCAATTGCCTTGATTTCTTCTTTTGTCATATCTACTGCACTGAATACAAAGTCTACTGTAGATGCAACTTTTTCTACTTCATTTACATTCAATACAACCAGTTTTTTTACTGCTTCCGGCATTGGAGTATCCATTTTCCATCTGTCTCCAACTGCATCTTCATATGTCTTTCCTGCTGAACGTGGGCTTGCTGCTACTGTTACCACTTCAAACCATGGGTGATTTTCAAGAAGAGAAATAAATCTCTGTCCTACCATTCCTGTTGCTCCTAAGATACCAACTTTTAATTTCTGTTCCATTGTACATCTTCTCCTTTATCTAACTCTTCTATGATTTAACTGCATTATGATTATTCTGCAATCAAATATGCTTCTTCCTGTGCAATCACTTTTTCCATTGCGGCCTTTCCTGGCGCCCCAATCGTATTCCTCATCTCAACACAAGTTTTCATACTGATTGCTTCATAAATATCTTCTTCAAATACCGGTGAAATTGCTTTGAACTCTTCTAATGACATATCATCGAGTGCAATATTCTTATCAATACAATATAACACCAGTTGACCTACAATACCATGTGCATCACGGAATGGTACTCCATGGTTAACAAGATAATCTGCTGCATCTGTCGCATTTGTAAAACCATTCTTAGCACTGTTTTCCATTCTTGTTTTATTGAATTTCATCGTACGAAGCATTCCGGTAAATAATGCCAGACATCCTTTGGTTGTATCAATCGCATCAAAAACAAATTCTTTGTCTTCCTGCATATCCTTATTATATGCCAGTGGAATTCCTTTCATCGTTGTCAACATAGACATCAATGCTCCATATACTCTTCCTGTCTTACCACGAACCAGCTCTGCAATATCCGGATTCTTTTTCTGAGGCATAATACTGCTTCCTGTACTGTATGCATCATCAATATCTACGAACTGATATTCATTTGAATTCCAAATAATCACTTCTTCCGAAAATCTGCTCAAATGCATCATCACAGTCGACATTGCAGACAAAAGTTCAATTAAATAATCACGATCTGCGACAGAATCCATACTATTAAGTGTCGGTCCTTCAAAATCAAGCAACGTTGCAGTATATTCACGATCCAATGGATATGTAGTTCCTGCCAGTGCCCCTGAACCTAATGGACAATAATTCATTCTTGCATAAATATCTTTCATTCGGGAACGATCTCTTTTAAACATTTCAAAATATGCTCCCATATGATGTGCCAGTGTAATTGGCTGTGCTTTCTGAAGGTGGGTAAATCCAGGCATATAGGTTTCCGTATTCTCTTTCATGATTTTTAAGAGTACTTCCAATATATCCTTTAACAGCTTATCCAATTCCAGAATCTCATCTCGGGTATATAACTTCATGTCGAGTGCAACCTGATCATTTCTACTTCGCCCGGTGTGCAGCTTCTTCCCTGCATCTCCAATTCTGTCAATTAAATTTGCTTCCACAAAACTATGAATATCTTCATATTTGTCCGTAATCTCCAATGTCCCATTCTCGACATCTTGTTTGATTCCGTTTAATCCTTCAATAATCTGTTTCTTCTCATCTTCTGTCAGAATCCCCTGTTTTGCAAGCATTGTCACATGTGCAATACTTCCACGGATATCTTGCTCATAAAACTTCTTATCAAAGGAAATGGATGCATTAAAATTGTATACCAGCTGATCCGTTTCTTTTGTAAAACGGCCACCCCATAATTGTGCCATAGCCAATTTCCTCTCTTCTTTATTGTATTACTTTGTTCTGTAAGAATAAAATCCAGCCATATTCAGACTTTCTATATCTCCAGAGCGTTACTTTTGCACATTAGTTTAACATACTAAAGTGTTAATGTCTATCTTTTTTTCTATGAAAGCATCAAAAAATAGATTTCACTCTGTTTTTTATTCTGCCAACATAAAGAAATTGCACTTTATTTATTCTTCTTATTTTCCGCTTCTTTTCGTTCTTTCATCGAAAATACACAGCCGCAATAATCCTGTCGGTACAATCCATATTGCTCAGACAATTCAACCGAACGTTTATATCCATTTTTCTTTTTAAAATCCGAGAGCAGATACTCTATCCCATATTCTTCAGCCAGCAGCATCCCAATCTCGTTCAGTTTCTGGGCATTTTTCAAAGGGCTGATACTCAATGTCGTCGTAAAGAAATCATATTCCCCATTCTTTGCAATTTTAGCAGCTTCCCGCAATCTTAATTCATAACATTTGAAGCATCTTTCGCCACCTTCTTTTACATTCTCCAGCCCACGTGCCATATTATAGAATTTTTCCGAGTCATAATTTCCTGCAATAAATGTGACCGGATATTTAAAACGCATTTCTGATATCAGTTTTTGCTGTTCCAGCACTCTCTTTGTATATTCACTTTCTGGATATATATTCGGATTATAATAAAATACTGTAACTTCAAAATATTGCGACAAATATTCTAAAACATAACTGCTGCATGGCGCACAGCAGCTGTGAAGAAGAAGCCGTGGCACTTTTTCTTCTTTTTTTAATTCCAGAATTAATTTATCTAATTCTTTCTGATAATTTACTTTCTGCCCTGCTTTATTGTTCACTTTCCAATTCCATACACTCACGTTTTTTATTCCTCGTCTTTTCGTTTTCTATTATTCTTTTCTATCTTATATACTATCTCAATTATACACAGTTCGCAATTGTATCATCCAGCTTTTATACTTTTTTCATATACTCTTCATATTATTTTTCTTTATCTCTTCAGTCGATTCTGATACCAATTTTCCACTGCATTGATCAATGTGTATAATAACATAGAAAAAACACATAAAATACAAATGCTCATCAACAGCCAATCCATTTTAAATACCTGACTCGAATAAATAATCAAATATCCAATTCCACTTCTTGCCGCAAGAAATTCCCCAATGATCACGCCAACCAGACATAGTCCGATATTCACCTTCATATTACTGATAATTGCAGGAATGGACGACGGAAGCACAACCTTTGTCAAAGCCTGCTTCTTACTTCCATGCAGTGTATAGATAAGCCATAATTTTCCTTGATCTACAGATTCAAATGTTGTATATAAACTCAAAATACTTCCAAATATCGCAACTGACATTCCTGCCGCAATAATCGTTGTCTTATTTGCTCCAAGCCATACAATCAACAGTGGAGCTAAAGCTGACTTTGGAAGACTGTTTAAAACGACAAAGTAAGGATCTAATATTTCCGATACTTTTTTGCTGTACCATAGTAATACTGCTATGCAGACACTGATCAATGTCACTAAGAAAAAGCTGACTATTGTTTCATAAAATGTCGTCCATAAATGAACAAAAATAAAACCATTTAATATCATATTCAAAAAGCAACGGATTACTTTAGAAGGGCTGCTGAATATAAATGAATCTATCAGGCCCGTTGTTGCCAAAACTTCCCACAGCAATAAAAATATCAATAAAATTGCAATTCTTGACACTCGTACAATCCATCTATGCTTATTCTGCTGTTTTAAATAAGTTTTCTGTCCATCAGATAATTCATTCATAACCATTTAACTCCTCCCATATTAAATTGAAATAATTCTTAAATTCTGGTGCATTTCTTCGATGCATCGGTGTATCATTTTCCAATTCAAAGGAAATATCAACGATTTTAGAAATTGTAGCCGGACGTGGCGTCAAAATCAAAACTCGATCTGCCAGACTGACTGCTTCTGACAAATCATGTGTAACAAGAATCGCTGTTTTATGTTCATGCTTAAGAATCTGACCGATATCGTTTCCAACTGTAAGGCGAGTCTGGTAATCGAGTGCTGAAAATGGTTCATCAAGCAAAAGTAACTCTGGTTCCAGGACTAATGTTCTTATAAGTGCCACCCTTTGACGCATACCTCCAGACAATTGAGATGGTCTGGAATTTTTAAATTGCTGCAGGCCATATTGTTCTAATAATTCCAGTGCTTTCTTCCTTGTCTTTGCAGACAACATATGCCGGACTTCCAACCCTAATAAAACATTATGATAAACTGTACGCCATTCAAACAAATGGTCATGCTGTAGCATGTAGCCGATATTCGTTGTACTTTGTTTGAGATTTTTTCCATTCATTTTGATAAGCCCTTTTTCTGGCTTTAGGATTCCACAAATAATAGATAGAAGTGTTGATTTTCCACAACCGGAAGGACCAACAATCGCAATAAATTCTCCTTCTGAAACACTGAAAGAAACATCCTCTAAAGCTTTTGTCTCTCCTTCCGTTGTGTGATATGAATATGTGATGTGTTGCATTTCTAAAATCGGTTCCATTCAGACGCTCCATTTTTTCTATATTAATAGTGTATGACAGAACCTAAAATCAGTGAAAGAAACTCCTTTGTTTAAAAAATTGTTTCACTGAGATGTTTATATACCCGTTCACAACGGATGATATCATCAATATCCACCCATTCATCCGGCTGATGTGCACATTCAAGATTTCCCGGGCCATAGGACATACAATTGTGATTGCCTAATTTTCCTGCTATCACAGCAGTATCTGTATATCCCGGAAATGGTGCAACCTCAGGCTCTTGTTTTGTAACAACCAGACAAGATTTTTTAAGTGCTGCAAGCAGCGGTGAATTATCATCTTTTTCTATATAAGGACGATCTCCTGTAATTGTGTATGTAACTGAAATTCCAGATACAACTTCTTTCGCTCTCTCAATTGCTTTTTCTAAAAGCTCTGTTGTTTTCTGCGTGTTTGTCGGCGGAACCAGTCTCAGATCAATCCATAATTTGCACGCATCCGGCACAACATACGGTCGGTATCCGCCTTGAATCTGCCCGAAAGTCACTGTCGATTTTCCAAGATCTGGGTGTGTTGGAACTTGTTCCATCTCTTTATGAAATGTATGTATAATCTCCGCCATAGCTGCAATGGCATCTGCTCCCTTCCATGGTGTGCTTGCATGTGCTGTATGTCCCTGCACATCTACTTCGTACCAGGTACGCCCCTTATGTGCCACCTGAATCATTCCATTTGTCGGCTCTGCATCAACAATCCAGTCATCTTTTCCTACCCATCCTGATTTAATGCATTGTTCCGATCCTCTCATAAAATCTTCTTCATCTACTGTACAGATTAATTTTAATGTACGTTTAGGTTTTTTATGTTTCTGCTGTGCTAATGCAGCTGCATGCACAAATGCCGTCGTACAGCATGCAAGACCGGATTTCATATCGCAGGCACCTCTGCCATAAATTTTATTATCCTGTTCTAATGCACGAAATGGTGGCAATGTCCACCCATCTCCTACAACCACGGTATCCATATGACAAATGAATATAAGAGCCGGCAATGTTTGATCTGTTCCTAAAAGCTCTGCACACAAATTAAATCTGCCCGGCAACACTTCCTCTTCTTTTAATTCTACTCCCGGTAATTTTAATATTTCTTTCAGATAATCTTTAATTTCTCTCTCATATGTACCTGGATCTGTACTTTCAATCTGCACAAGTTCTTTTGTTAATTGAACTGCCTGAATCTGTTTCATTTTACTTCCTCCCATTGAACGCCCTATTTTTATGTTCATAAGATAACTATAGAATCTTAAATAATAAAAGGCAAGAGGTTTTATCAAAATGCTGTCCGCTCATCTACAACCATGCAATTTACTACCAACCTTTCCGATGTTACTTCATATCCGATACAAGTCGCCAATGTCACGATCTGACCTTCTGATTCATCCCACTGCTTTTGAAAAATATTATTCGTATTTTCACAAACAAATACGTTTTCTACTTGAAGTTTTTTTGTTTTAGAAGGAGTATACAAATACAATTCGCGATTTGTTTCTGTAAAAACACTATTCTGAAATTCATGCAATCTGCCAAACATCTGCCCGGATGCAGTATTATGTCCAAACAGACAGATATGTTTATCCGTCAACATATCGTCTGTATATGCCCAGGTAAAAATAGAACCAAGCGGACTGTATTCTCCTTCAAAATTTCTCGTCAAATATATTGTATCATTTTCGCCTTTTAAAACCGGCGCATCTACTTCAATCTGCGGAATATAAATCCATCCTACAATGTCTTTGTTTATTTTTTTCAATGCTGCAAAATCTACCCTTCTTCTCATAGGACTTTCCGGTAATCCTGTATCAATTACATTTTGAACAATCTCTTCTTTTTTTATCATCTCTTCTATATACGGCTGATATTCCTTCACCGCAATGCTAAAAAACAAAAGACCGCCGACAAATAAAAGACCGATTATACTCATTGTAATTTTATTCCTCATTTTTCCTTTCTTTTCTCCATTCAACAGCTACGATAATTCCTGCTGAGATAAAACCTATTCCCAGTATAGCCCATTTCCATACTCCTGTTTTCAGTCCTGTCTGCGGTGCCATATCCTTTCCGACCTTTTCTATCGGTACATGCTTTGGCGACACCTTTATTTCATAAGACATTTTTCCTTCTGTTTCATCCCAACTTGGCAATGCTACGATCATCGGAGTAATTAAATCATATTCATTACTTTTTTCTGCCTGTATAAAATAAATTCCTTCATCTAATTGTTCAAATACCACTTTTCCTGTTGCATCTGTTTGTCTGTTTTGTTCCGGTTCTACCCCAAATGCTTCCAGATGTTTGGATACACGCTCTAACTCTAAAGATGTTTTTATGTTATTTAAATCAATTCCTGCTGACTCATATCCCGGGAGTATTTTATACCCTCCATTTTCAATCTCTCCGATTTTTGTACATCCAAAAACAATTCCTTCTCTTTTCATATTTATTTTCCAATCTTCCGGCAATGTCATCTGTATCATCCCAGTCTGCTCCTGTTCAAATGCCGCCAATACCGGAAATGACTGAAATACTGCAAATAACATCGCAATTCCTACCCCTAATATTTTCCTTTTGTGTTTCATCTGTTCTTCTCCCTTTTCTTTCTTCTCCTCTGTCTTCGATATATCTGTATTCCATTTTTAATTTGTATTACTCCTACACTGACCACAAACAGGATGGGAAATACTGTAATTATAATTTCCCGTACAGAAGGAAACTGTGGTTTAATTTTTATATATTCTTTTTCTTTGTAGTCTACCCTGTGTCCTGTGACGATCAACCTGTGACTGTTTATTCCAAAAGGCGTACACGTAACAAGCGATACCAGATCTTTTTCAGCTTTTATCTCCATCCATGCAGTGTCTTCTGGTTTTACAACCATAATTTCTTCTACCTTATATGCCATCACTTCTTTGTAGGTATGTATAAAAAATAAATCTCCGTTCTTCATTTCATCAAGACGAACCAGTAATTTCGAACTTGGAAGTCCTCTGTGCCCCGTCAATACGCTATGTGTATTTTCTCCTCCTATCGGAAGACTTGTACCTTCCAGATGTCCGATTCCATTAGATAAAACTTCATCTGTAGTTCCGTGATATATTGGAAGTTCTACTTGGATTTTGGGAATTTCAAGACTTCCCATAATATCTGTCCCATGAATATTTAATAACTCTTCATATTTCTTTTCTTCCGTTTCCTCTACAATTCCACCCTTTGCCTGAAACAACATTTCATTATATTCATTTGCCTGCCTCCACTTCTCTTCTATTTCTTTTTCATCCTCTTTTTCCATTGTCTGCCGATATGTTGCGACAGCATCTGCCTGATGCTGCCGCTCAACCACATTACTGATAACCGGAAATACACAGATTAAAAATCCAGCCCAAAACAGTAAGTTTCGAAGCCTCTTTCCTTTCTTTTCTGATTGTCTTTTTTTCTTTATCATATCTTATCGTTTTCGTTTGCTGCTTAATACTGCAACTGTCATTAAAATACTTCCACTTAAGACCATGATCAGAACAACTGGTGTTCCTGTAACCGGAAGCTTACTTCCAACCTGATTTATTACGGTCAGATTAATTGTTCCTTCTTCGGCATTTGTTTTCAATTCCTTCTCTTCACTATGTATAATACCACTGTAAAATGAATCTACTTTAGCCTTCACATTTAGATTTTTTAATACTGTATCATTTGCTCCGCTTCCCTTCACATAATGGTCTCTATCATCTGTAAATATTGCTTTTATCTCAAGCTTAACCGGATCTTTTAATAATCGATATCCTGCCGGTGCCTTTGTTTCTTTTAGGTAATATGTTCCAGAATCCAGACCATAAATTTCAAATTGTCCATTTTCCGGTGAAACCATCTCGACAGCACGTTCAAATTTATTTCCACCGACATGATCCGTTCCTCCGACTGCATCTCGATTTACAACTGCGTACCCCTCTTTTTCCTTTCTTACATACACTTCATTTTGACAAGCTTCATCACTATATAAACGGAATTTTGCACCTGCCAATGTTTTCTGATAATTATTTACTTTTTGCACCTGCAATTTATATGTAAAACATACGACTGTATCCCATGGTGTAAATCCTCTGCTGCTTCCTCCATCGTTCGAATCCGGATTATTTGAAAATTCTAAACGGACATCATTTTCAATTCCCGGTCTTCCTATTTTCTGTACTGCCCTGTCATTTAATATTGCCTTATAACTCAGAGTTACTTTCTGATCATAAATATTTTCCTGTTCCGAATTAAATCTTGGAAATTCTCTATCTACAATACTTTTTATATCTGGTATTGAAATTTGAAATGTGTCGCCATTACTCGGCATTGTGTTGAGCAGATATTCAGATTCTTTTAATGTATATTCTTTTTTCCTGGTATCGGAAATGTTTCCTGCGATTGTGATTTTTACAGTGTCTTTAAGAAATGTTAATGCATCATCCATTCTGTCATGCCATGCATAATAGTATGTACGATAACCATTCATATTAGAAATATTAGATTCATATCGATATGGTACAAATTGACCGATTTCAAAATCCCCAATGTCATTCCATCGGTTTGGATCTTTTATATTTTCATTTGCCTCATCTTCCTGTACTTGTTTAGCAATTACCGGATAATCTGATTTAATTGATATGCTTGCTGTCGGATTTGCTGTATTAACCATGCATAATGAACTTGCTGAAGATGTATTACTCACATCTGTCACCTCATCAATAATGTAATACCCATATGCCATTCCTCTGATTTGAATAACATTATCCGGTCTCACCCCTCTTACTTCTACGCAATCTGAATTTACCGAAAGCTTCTCTAATTCATCTCTTAACTCTTCGACAAAATATCGAAATTCACTGTAGGTTCCTTCTTCTTTTTGTTCTGCCTTCGCTCCCTCTACTTGATTTGCATTTAATGACTGTATATAATCGATTGCCATATACTCTGTCACCTGTTCCGGAGTTGTTTTCTTTCCCTTTTTTGTTAATGCTTTTGCCGTCACATTTTTCAGTGCTGTCTCACAATTAGAATTCCATGTATAATTAACCGATTCTCCATCTCTGGCGTTCTCTGCTAAAAATAACTGATATATACGGAATTTTTTTCCTACCAGATTCTGCCCTTCATTTCCTTTTATCGTAATCACCGCTTCTCTGTTCCCTAGAACTGCAACTCCACCCTGGGTGTAAACTGGACTTTTATCCTCAGCCTTTACAATTGGAACCAGTTCCTGTAATGGCGTCCCCGGTATCACGGGCGCCATCCCGCTTAATAACATCACTCCTGCCATTCCTAGTACAATATTTTTACTCATCTTCATAATTTTTTATCTCACTTTCTTGTTTATCTTATTTTTTTATAAGGCGTCTTCCACCATATCGCTCCTAACACACATGCGATACCTGCAGTCAAAATCAAAAGATTCCAATTACTTCCTGTTTTAGGCAATTTGTTCCCTTTATAATTTACAACTTCGATTGTTACAATCCGCTCCGCTTTTGTTCCTGATATAATGCTTTTACTATCCTCCAACTGATATATTTTCTGATCAATCTGACAGGTAAATATATTTTCCATTGGATTACTTGCTACTGATATTTCGTATATTTTATCACTTCCATCTAAATTCACTGGAATTCTGTAACCTTGTGGAGCCTTTGTCTCCTTTATAAAATATCTTTCTCCTACTGCAAGTCCTTCAAACTTTGCTTCTCCATTTTCATTGGTTTTACTAGATGTAATTTTCTGTTTACATTCTTTATCCTGATACAAAGTGAATTCAGCATCTTTTAACTTTTTACCATCTTCATTTTTCTTATCTATCACAAGCTTATATGGAGCACAAACATCTTCTACCCGTAATGCAGCTCCCATCACTGTCTTCTCAAACTGTATTTTTCCATTTTGTACGGTCGAAGTATTTTCCTTCAATTCAATTTGATTATTTCCTGAAATTTGAAATCTGATTTTTCCTGGATTCCTTGTATAACCATCTGGTACAAAAGATTCTTCTACCATATGTTCACCACGAGTCAATCCTTTTAATGCCGCCTTTCCTTGCCCATCCGTCGTTACTTCTTCTCTGCTTCCATCAGGCATTGTATGAACAAATTTTGCCCCGGCTATTGGTGTCATTGTTTCTTTTTGAATCTTAACGATATCCAATGTTAGAACCTGTTCCGAAATCTGAGCAGTCTGATAACTGTCTACGATTTCTTCTCCTTTATTCTCACTTGTTATTTTCCGTATGATTACTTCTGGATTGATCTGATATCCTTCTGGAGCAGCAATTTCCTGTATTACAACCGTTCCTAGTGGAAATGCAATTTCACCATTGTCCATTGTATAAAATTCATCGCCTGATTCCCGATATTCCTTTCGCAATTTTCCAATGCCTTCTGAATCTGTCCGTATTACCCAGGAACGGACAGGTTTCATTCCCTGTTGTTGCGGGTCTGATTCATAATTTCCAGCATAAAACTTCACATCAAACAATGCCCCTTCGAAAGTCCCATTGCCTTGTGGTACATTTTGCTGAGTCTCTGCATCCACCTTTTTCAATAAAATTTCAACTGGATTCATCGTTGGCGCGTCTGACACTTTAACAACTGCTGTTTCTCCGGAACGAATTGTCACATTGTATACGGTATGATTCCAGGCATACCCTTCCGGCACTTTAATTTCTTTCACCCAATATGTATTTGCATCTAATTGTGCTACATTTGAATTTCCGTCTTTATCTGTAGTTAGAGTTGCCACTTGATTTGTACACGCCTGATCCGTATAAACCCCATAAACCGCACCGTTGAGACTATAGCAGGTATTTCCGTTTGTAATCCCCGGCTTTGTCGATGTCTTCAACACTCTTACATTTCCTTTTGGTGCACGCTCTACCCACACAATATCCTGCTGTGCATTGTAGGCAACATACGTTTTATATTCCGACATATATCTTTGCAAAGTCCCGTTTGTCGCCATCTGATTTTGGGTTACAGCCACCATGTTTTTAATTCCCTGTGCCATTGAAGCAGATAAACCTGTCAAACTGCCACAATACGCATACCCAACTGCCGCATGGCAATATGCATAGGTGTTTCTATCTCTTTCATTGAAAATATTTTTCCCTAGATTTTCATATAATTCTGGAATTACATAACATAAAATCAATGCTTTAATTATGTCACTGTTTAACTCTGATACACTGAATGTTCCACTTGGTGTCGTCGAATTTGGCTCTGCACAAAATCCAAGGTATGTCCCTGTTTGTGTCTTCACACTAAATTCACAAGTCCCCCACGAGCCATACGAATGTCCTGCTCCCGGAGTAATCACTGCCGGAGACCCCACCGCAGACAATAACATGATTCCTTCTTCTGCTTCCTCTGGATTTTCTTCCTCCAAGTGACTTTCTTCCTGATCAATATATGCTTCTCCTATCACCTCGCCTTTTCCATATTTTCCTAATTCTTCTTCCGGGATCATCGACTCTAATTCCGTCTTAATGTTTTGTAAATCTTCTGATTCATCAATTGCTACGGCCGGAAGAATTGATTGCAGTAACAAAATAATCGTTCCTGTTATTGCGAATAGAACCTTTCCCTTCTTCATATATTTCCTCCTTCTTCAATCATTAAAACAGTAAGAAAGAGAATCTGACACTCATAGGCATTCCTCCTTTGTCTATTCGTTTTTAATCAAACATTGAAATAAGCTGGCGATCTGCCATAGATATTAGAATTTATTAGAATGTTTGAGTTGTGATTGCATCATAGCATAATAAAAAACATATCACAAGATGCTTTTTTATTTTTGTAAACAATTACTAAAAATCAGTAATTGTTTTGGTGTATGTTTAAGGAACAAAGAATGTACATCCTAGCGGATGCTTTTTATTACATAGAAAAAAGGTGTAGATTCAACTTGAATCTACACCTCTATACAGCCGAAAATCGGACTTGAACCGACGACCCCTTCATTACGAGTGAAGTGCTCTACCAACTGAGCTATTTCGGCATTGGTTTTATAGCAACCTCATATATTATATCGTCTTTTCTTAGGAATTTCAACTGTTTTTTATTCTTTTTCTTGCATATGCACAGTCAACTGATTATATGGAATCTCAATTCCCTCTTCATCAAATGTCAATTTTATCTGTTCAAGAAGTTCCCATCTCGTATCCCAGTATTTTTCCATCTTCACATAAGCACGGATTCCCAAAACTACGGAACTGTCTGCCAACGAGTCCACAAACACCTTCCAGTCTTCATTTGTCAATATGTCTTTGTGACTAAGCAATAATCTTTCCAGAATTTCTTTTGCTTTCTTCAAATCTGATTCATATGAAATCCCAACCTTCAAATCCAGTCTTCGTTCATCACGCTCTGTCACATTTGTCAGACTGTTATTCATAAGTTTTCCATTTGGAATCACGATCACCTTGTTCTCTATCGTCATCAATTTTGTATAGAAAATTTTAATTTCTTTTACTGTACCTTCGTTCTTATTTGTATCCTCGATAATGTAATCTCCGACAGTAAACGGTCTCAGCAACAAAATCATGATGCCACCTGCAAAATTTGTTATAAAATCCTGCAATGCCAGTGATACACCGACACCTGCTGATGCAAATAACACGGTTATTGATGATAATTCAATTCCCAGATTTCCTGCAATGATAATAATTAATAATATATATAATCCGAATTTTACCATAGAATCTACAAATGTTGCAATTCCGGCATCTGTTTCTTTTACCTGAAAGGAATAACGGATACTTTTACGAATCCATTTTATAATCACACGTCCTATCATAAATATGATGATTGCAATGATTATTTTTATACCTAAGTTTATCAAATTTGGTATATGTTCTTGTATATAGTTGCTGAACTGACTCATATTTTCTGTCACTTCATTTACGGATGCTTCCGCTGACTGCTGAAGCTCATCTGTCGTTGTCATATGCTGCCCTCCTGTCGCCTTATTCTTTTAATGCAAGAAATGCTGCCAGATTTCCTCTTCTGTCTCCACTTGTACGATGCGAATACAGAATCTCACTGTTACAGTGTGTACATACATTCGTCACAGCAATATGTTCTGGCAGTATTCCGGATTCTTTAAAAATGATTTCATTTGCTTTCCATAAATCCAGTTGATATTTTCCATTCTCTTTGCGATAAAACAAATCTTTCCAATATCTCTCTTCAAAGTTTTTCTGGAATTCTAAAATCACATCTTCGCTGACTTCATAACAATCCATACAGATAGACGGACCTACTGCCGCCAGAATATCCTTTGGATCAGACCCATATTGCTCTTCCATCTTACGAATTGTTTCTTTTCCGATTTTCCCCACCGTTCCACGCCAGCCGGAATGACTTAGTCCAATTGCCTTTTGAACCGGGTCTACAAAATATAACGGAACACAATCCGCATAAAATGTCACAAGACAAATCTCGGGAATATTTGTAACCATACCATCCACATCGGTATAATCCAAAGGTGTCACAACTCCCTTCCCTTTGTCTTTTTCCGTTACTACTCTTACATTCGTTGTATGTGTCTGTTGAGAAAGTACCATATTCTCGCATTTCACCCCGATTGATTTCGCGATTCTATGATAATTCTCACGTACTGCTGCTTCATCATCCCCTCTTGTAAAGCTCAGATTCATTGATGCATAACATCCTTGACTCACGCCGCCAAGTCTGGTTGAAAATCCATGATGCACAATTTTTGTATCTGCCAAGAGCGGATATTCCAAATAAGGTGCTTCCTTTTCTATCTCACGAAAAATTTGTCTCTTATCTTTATATCTTATTCCAAGGCTCATCCTTATCTCCCTTATTCTATATGATCATTTTATAATTTTTCACATATTTGTATTTTATCACAACTCTGTGTATTTTTTATGAATGAAAAGCAAATGCATTCTGGATAACATTTATCCTGTTCTTCTCAATTCCTACAACATCAAAACGATATGCCTGATTCTCTCCAAGATTATGTTCCATAATATAGAATAAGGCACAGTGACAGAGCACCCGCTGTTTCTTTTCATTCACAGCGTCTAATGCATTCCCTGTCCCTCTGCCTTTCCGATATTTCACTTCACAAAATACAATATACGAACCGTCTCTCGCAACAATATCAATCTCTCCGGCATGGCAGCGATAATTATATTGTAAAATCTCATACCCCTGCTGTTCCAGATAGTAGCCTGCTGCCTGTTCATATACGCTTCCTATTTTTCTATTATTCATAATATCATATCGCATGATACCACTTAAAACAACTTCTTTTTCAAAATAAGCTGTTTTTTACTCATCTTTCAAGTCAAACGTCCGTGAGACTTGGCGCGTGATTCTGGTCAGCGGAGCTGACATATTCCTATCAGAATCACTGCGCATCCTTAGCGGAGCGTTTATCTCAGTCGGAGATTGGACTCCCACTGAGACAAATTTGCTATTACTCACCACCTAAAGAGGTGGGAGTCTTCCCGACTGAGATAAAATTCTTGATAAATGTTTTTCTATGAATTGGTGTCGGTCCATATTCTTTCAATGCAGCAATATGTTCCTGCGAACCATACCCCTTATGCTTTGCAAACCCATATTCCGGCATAATTTCATCATATTGTACCATCAGGCGATCCCTCGTCACCTTCGCTAAAATGCTTGCAGCTGCAATTGATACACTCTTTGCATCTCCTTTGATGATCGGAACCTGAGCAATTGCAATATCTGGTATCGTAACTGCATCGTTGAGCAAAATTTCCGGCATAATCCCTAAATTATGAATTGCTTCCCTCATTGCTTCATATGTAGCCTGCAAAATATTAATCTCATCAATTCTTGCCGGAGATGCCATGCCAATTCCTGTCGCAATTGCTTTCTCCATAATTTCATCATACAATTCTTCTCTCTTTTTTGCAGAAAGCTTTTTAGAATCATTCAGATACAATATCTCACAATCTTCCGGAAGAATTACAGCCCCTGCTACAACCGGACCAGCCAAAGGTCCTCTGCCTGCTTCATCAATCCCACAAATCCATTTGCAGGCAGCATAGCAATGCTCATATTCTCGCATCTGCTCTAATCGCTGTCTCTCTTGCTCCAGCTTTTCTTCCTGTTTTTGATATTTACGAATCAGATTCTTAACTCCCGCACGGGAATCTGACTCATATTTTTTATATAATTCCGGATATTCATCCATTTTTGCCTGTTCAAATACAAGCTTTATATCACTGATCTTCTCACTCATGCTTGATCACTCCAAACTTATCAAACGGCCATATGCGAATCCATGCCCTTCCCATAATATCATCTCGATGAAGGACTCCCACTGATGGGTCACGACTGTCTGAACTATGATTGCGATTGTCTCCCAGCACAAAATATTCATCTTCTCCCAGTGTGATCGGCTCTGCTGCGATTCCCGGATCGTCCATAACTTCCAATCCATAATTTTCATCCAGCATTTCTCCATTGATATAAACATATCCATCTATCACCTGCACTGTTTCTCCTGGAAGACCAATGATTCGTTTAATGTAATAGGTATGTTCTTCATACTGAAATGGAAATACAATAATTTCAAATCTCTCCGGATCACGGAATCGGTAACTGATTTTATCTACGATCAGATTATCTCCATCTGACAGTGTCGTCTCCATAGAATGACCGCTCACTTTTGTCCTCTGACCAACAAATGTAATAATTCCTAATGACAAAATAACAACGATCACAATGTAGACAATCCAACTAAGCAACTCCCCTAAAATACTTCTTTCTTTCATTGTGCTCCCCTTTTATGCATCCATCTCATCCGGAAATTCTAATGTTATTCTTCCAAGTCTGCCATTTCGGAAATCATCCAACATCAATTTTGCTGCCTTTTCTGTGTCATACTCATTTCCTTTTACAAGGCAATGTCTGCTCTTTGCAATTTCCTGCAACATCGCAAATCCGTCATCAGATTCCTCTATATCATACTTTTCTGCCAATATTCCCGAATATTTATCATTCAAAAACTCACATAATTTTGCAGCCAGTTCTTCTGTATTCAGAATTTCATCCTTGATTGAACCAATATATGCAAGCTTTAATCCCACACTCTGATCCTCAAATTTTGGCCACAAAATTCCAGGCGTATCTAATAATTCTACATTTTTATTCAAACGAATCCATTGTTTTCCTTTTGTAACACCCGGTTTATTTCCTGTTTTTGCACAGGCTTTTCCTGCAAGCGCATTAATAAATGTTGATTTACCTACATTGGGGATTCCAACAACCATTGCTCGTACCGGTCTGTTCAAAATTCCTCTTTTTCTGTCTCTTTCAATTTTTTCTTTACAAGCTTCCTGGATCACACCATGTATTGATTTAATCCCTCCACCTTTTTTTGAATTTACTTTTACAACAGAATATCCTTTTTTCTTAAAATATTCCATCCACGCATCATTGCATCGCTCTTCTGCTAAATCTGACTTATTCAGCAAGATCAGTCTCGCTTTATTTTTTCCTAATTCATCAATATCAGGATTACGACTGCTGACAGGAATTCTCGCATCAACCAATTCGATCACAAGATCAATCAATTTAATGTTCTCCTGCATCATTCTTCTTGCCTTTGTCATATGACCTGGATACCACTGAAAATGCATATCTTCCTCCTATTTTACAAACCCAAAATTCTTTCCTATATTTGTCACAAACCAAACTTTTCCACCGATATCTTCACGTTTCACATTCCCGATATCTGCAAGTCGGCTGTCATCACTGCCTGCACTATTATCTCCTAAAACAAAATATTCTGTCTCACCTAATGTAAGCTTTTTTTCTGCAATTCCTGCAAAATCCAGATCTGATGTGTAGATATCTTTCTTTTGTACTTTACCATCAATATAAATCTTTCCATCTTTGATCTGTATCGTTTCGCCTGGGAGTCCTACTACTCGCTTTATACAATAATGTGCATTTTCATTTCCATTTGGACGAAATGCTATAATTTCACCTCTTTTAGGCTTACGGGCATCATAAACAATCCGATTAATTAACACGACATCTCCATTTTTCAACACCGGGCTCATAGAGTCTCCGGCATTGCTTACCCGCTGTCCAAAAAAACTCACAAGCATCCATGCTAAAATACATACAACAATAATTTCTGTGCCCCATTCAATCGCTGTCTTGACTTTTTCTGTTTTCAGTGAGCGGTATTTCTTTCGGAAATATAATTTCCACTTTTTTCGATCTATCGTATAACTTTTCTTCTTTGCTCTTTTTTTCATCGCCTATCTCTTAATATATCATACCAACAGTTACTTTCATATAATGAAAAAGGGACAAACTACAAATCTGTACTTGTCCCTCTCATCGTTACTATTTTACTAATTCTTTAACTTTAGCTCTCTTACCTACACGTCCTCTTAAGTAGTTCAGTTTTGCTCTTCTTACTTTACCTCTACGAACAATCTCAACTCTTTCTACATGTGGAGAGTGTACTGGCCAAGTTTTCTCAACTCCAACTCCGTTAGATGATTTTCTTACTGTGAAAGTTTCTCTAACTCCGCCACCCTGTTTCTTTAAAACAGTTCCTTCGAAAACCTGAATTCTTTCACGGTTTCCTTCTTTGATCTTAGCGTATACTTTTACAGTATCTCCTACGTTAATTTCTGGAGCATTCTCTTTTAACTGCTCAGCTTCAATGTTTTTAATAATATCGTTCATTGTGTGACCTCCTTAATATTTGACGTTCTTAACACATTATTGTGCCAGAGGACCATCGCTCTTCTTTTCACAAACAACTGTTGTAGTTTATCATATTTTCGCTTGTTGTGCAAGTAGTTTTGCACTTTTTCTGTCAGCTTTTTGCCTTTTTATTTTACTTCTGCTTTTGAGCCTCTACTTCTTCCAGCCATTTTTTCTCTTTTTTTGTCAGCTCACATTTTTCAAATAAATCGGGACGACGTTCTTTCGTTCGAAGAACAGACTGTTCACGTCTCCATTTTTCTATATTTGCATGATGTCCGGACAACAAAACAGCCGGTACTTTTTTCCCATGCCATTCTTCCGGTCTTGAGTACTGCGGATATTCAAGCAGGTTATCCTGGAATGATTCGAATTCAGCTGATACATCATTATGCAACACACCCGGAACCAGTCTGGAAATTGTATCAATCATGACCATAGCCGGAAGTTCTCCGCCTGTGAGTACATAATCTCCGATTGAAACATAATCTGTAACAATCTCCTCCAGCACACGTTCATCAATCCCCTCATAATGTCCACATAAAAGGACGAGGTCTTCTTCCTGTGCTAATTCTTCTGCCATCTTCTGATTAAATGTATCTCCTTGCGGGGATAAATAAACGACTCTTGTTTTCTTTTTATCTAAATTGTTTTCTTCCTGTTCCTTCTCCGATGAAGTATTTTCAATCTGACTTTCCTTCTTTCTCCTTGCGATAGACTCTTCAATCGACTGATAAGCCAGATAAACAGGTTCCGCCTGCATCAGCATACCTGCCCCTCCTCCATATGGATAGTCATCTACGCTTTGATGTTTATTGAAAGCAAAATCACGAATATTAACAGCTTCTATGGACAATAAATCACGGGAAATCGCTCTTCCAATGATACTCGTATTCAATCCATTCATCACCATTTCCGGAAATAAAGTCATTATATGGAAGTTCATTATACCAACCCCTCCAACAAATGTACTTTCATGCTCATAGTTTCTATATCCACATCTAAAATACAATCATGAATAGCCGGAATCAGCACCTCACCATACTTCTCAAATTCCACGACATACACTTCATTTGCGCCGGTTTCGATAACATCTACCAGTTTTCCTTCTTCACCTTCGTCAGTCATAACATCCATACCGATCAAATCTGCAATATAATATTCATCTTCCTCTAATTCCACTGCATCTTCTCTTGTTACAAACAGACTTCTTCTTTTATATCTTTCAATATCATTTATATTATCGATACCTTTAAATTTCAGGATTACAAACTGCTTAAAAAATTTAACGCCCTGAATTTCCAACGGTATCTGTTCTTTTCCTGTGTCAAGTATTACATTTTTGAGGCTTTTGAATCGCTGCGGATCGTCTGTTGTAGGAAATACCTTTACTTCACCTCTTACTCCATGTGTAGATGAAATCACACCTACCTGTAATAACTGTTCCATAATCGAACTCCTTATCTAAAATAAAGGGGACAGTCTTAACGGCTGTCCCTCTCTTATCGCTAAGTATATTTTAAAATATTCTATAGCATTTCTTTACTGAACAATATCAACAACCACTCTCTTATTATCTTTTGTAGCTGCTGCTTTCACTACAGAACGGATTGCTTTCGCAATACGACCCTGTTTTCCGATCACCTTACCCATGTCTCCATCTGCAACGCGAACTTCTAACACTGTTGTCTTGCCTTCCTGACGTTCTGTAACAACAACTCCATCTGGGTTGTCCACCAATGCTCTTGCAATAACTTCTACCAGTTCTTTCATTTACGCGCACCTCCGCGAAAATATTGCGTCAAATAATTTTTAATTATTTTTCAATTCCAGCTGCTTTGAAGATTTTAGAAACAACTTCTGTTGGCTGAGCACCATTGTTGAGCCATTTTTTAGCTGCTTCTTCGTCTACTTTGATTGCGCTTGGATTGCAGTTTGGATCATATGTTCCGATCTCATCGATGAATCTTCCATCTCTTGGAGATCTAGAATCTGCTACAATGATTCTATAAAAAGGAGCTTTCTTCTGTCCCATTCTTCTTAATCTGATTTTTACTGCCATGTTAAATACCTATCCTTTCTTTTTTACCTTCATAATTTCAGCGAACTATTCGCTTTGTTTTTTATCTATGTGTTAAAAAGGAAGCTTAAACTTTCCTTTTTTACCACCCATACCGCCCATGAGTCCCGGAAGCTTCTTCATCATCTTCCTTGTCTCATTAAACTGTTTTACCATGCGGTTCACTTCCGCAATATCTACACCTGCACCTTTTGCGATTCGGTGTTTTCTTGATGGATTCAGCAAATCTGGATTTCTTCTTTCTTCTACTGTCATCGACTGTATCATTGCTTCCATCCTTGCCATCTTCTTCTCATTCTCTTCCGAGTCGAGTTCCGGCATCTTCTTGTTGCCCATTCCTGGCATACCCGGCAACATTCCCATTATGCTTGAAAGCCCGCCCATTTTTTTCATCTGTGACATACTGTCCAGATAATCTTCATAATCAAACTGAGCTTTCTTCATCTTCTCCATCGTCTTCTTGGCTTGTTCTTCATCTATCTCTGCGCCCGCCTTTTCAATCAGCGTCAGCACATCTCCCATACCAAGAATTCGTGATGCCATTCGGTCCGGGTAAAACTGTTCCAAATCAGAAAGCTTCTCACCCATACCTACATATAGAATCGGTTTTCCTGTCACTGCCTTAATTGACAATGCAGCACCGCCTCTTGTATCACCATCTAGCTTTGTTACAATAACGCCGTCAATTCCAATTTTATCATTGAAATTACTTGCTACGTTAACTGCATCCTGTCCTGTCATTGCATCAACAACCAGAATCGTCTGATGTACTGTAACTGCTTCTTTGATTTCTTGAAGCTCAGCCATCATCTCTTCATCAATATGAAGTCGTCCTGCTGTATCCAGAATCACGATATTATTCTTATTCTTTGCTGCATGTTCCATTGCAGCCTTTGCAATATCAGCAGGTTTGATCTTATCCCCCATGGAAAATACTTCCACACCCTGCTTCTCACCATTGATTTCCAACTGCTTAATTGCAGCAGGTCTGTAAACATCACAGGCTACCAGAAGTGGCTTCTTACCTTTTAACTTGAACTTTCCTGCCAGCTTTGCAGTTGTCGTTGTCTTACCTGCACCTTGCAGACCAGCCATCATAATAACAGTGATTGCACTTCCCGGCTGAAGCTTGATCTCTGTTGTCTCAGATCCCATCAGCCTGATAAGTTCTTCATTAACAATCTTGATTACCATCTGTCCCGGATTCAGGCCGTTCATCACATCCTGACCGATTGCCCGTTCCTGAACTTCTTTAACGAAATTCTTCACAACTTTGAAGTTAACATCTGCCTCAAGAAGCGCCATCTTAACTTCTTTCAAAGCTGCTTTGACATCATCCTCGGTAAGTCGTCCTTTACTTCTTAAGTTTTTAAATACATTCTGAAGTTTTTCAGTCAAGCTATCAAATGCCATTCTACAACTCCTCTATAATCCGATTCGAAATCTGCCTTATCTGTGAAATCATCTCTTTTGTATCTCGTCCTGTCTCTTCATAAGTATCCAGCATTTCATCAATCTGTCCTACTTTTTCTTTAATAGACAAGAATTTCTCCACCAGATGAAGCTTTTCCTCATATCCTTCCAACGTCTTCTGACATCGTTTTACAAGATCATGTACTCCCTGTCTGCTGATTCCTTTTTCCTGAGCGATCTCACTCAGAGATAAATCATCCAACACAAACTGCTCATACACTTCCTTTTGATGATCATTCAGCAACTCGCCGTAAAAATCATACAATAATGATTGTTCTAATATTTCATTCACAATTATCACCTATGCTATCTTACACGAATTTCTGTATGGTGTCAAGTATTTTTTCTTGACACCTATTATGTTTTTTATTTCATCAACTTTTTCATATTCAATTTTCCCCACCCCAACTCATCTTTTTCTTCTTTAGAACAACTTTCCCGCAATCTAAGCTTCACTTCCACATTTGTCATATCCGGATATTTTGACAAAAGACAGGCGATTGCCCCTGCCACTACCGGAGTTGCCATAGACGTTCCACTCTTTGCAATATACGGCTTTTTCCAGCGGCGTGTATACTGTCCGTTACAGCTGATCACTTTCGTTCCCGGTGCTGTCAGATCCGGCTTGACCACGCATTGTTTTGTCGGTCCTCTCCCCGAATAATTCCATTCCTTTTGCGAATGGACATTTACAATTTGCGAGCCGCCTGTCACCCCTACTGTAATCACCTTTCTGCTACTCCCCGGAACAGCGATCGTTCCATCCTTTGGTCCGTAATTTCCTGCTGACACTACAACCACCAACCCTGCATCCCATAACATTTCCACAGCGGATAACAAATTTCTTTCTTCTATATTATTTAGTTGTGGCTTTGCCCCTACTGAAATATTTACAATGCGGATATTTCTTTTCTTTTTCAATTCCAATATCCAACTAATCCCCTCTTCTACAGCCTGAATTGTTCCATTCCCCTGCTGATCTAATACTTTTCCTACAACCAACTCACTTCTTGGTGCCATCCCCTGGTATATGCCATCCGACATTTTCCCGCTTCCTGCGAGTATTCCCGCCACATGCGTACCATGACCGCTATCATCATATATCGCTTTCCGTTTCCCAACAAAATCTGAGAACTCTAAAATCCGCCTGTCAAAGTCCGGATGTAAAATAATCCCGGAATCCAATATAGCAATACAGATTCCTCGACCAAAATATTTTCCCATTTTCATATCTTCCGTCCAATATCCGATAGCTTCTTTTACTCGTTTCATAAAAAGAACCTTTTTCTTTCAATTTATTCACACTTTCTTATATTCGTTCATACTATAACATTGTAAATGATCAACTTTGGAGGATATATCGAATGAGTGATTTAACTGCTACAAACTGTGGATGTGGTTGCGACAACAATTGCGGAGGAAACTGGGAAAATAATTCTTGCCTGTGGATTATCCTGCTGCTTATCTGCTGTGGCGGATGCGGCAATAATCGGATTGGAAATGGCTGTGGATGTGGTGGAGACAGTTGTCTGTGGATCATCTTATTGCTTATCTTCTGCGGTGGATGCGGAAACAATGGATTTGGATGCGGCAACGGATTCGGCTGTGGCTGCTAAGGTTTATTCTTCTGTTTTCTCATACTAACTTCAAAAGGTGCTGTCGCAACTGACAGCACCTTCTCTAAATATCCATAAATTGAATTTTCAATTTATTTCAATTCTCCCAAAATAGATTTTCCAATTGTTCCTTCTGGCATCTTTACACCAAAGTTATCGGCGATTGTTGCTCCGATCACTGCAAATGTATCTGAATCCTGCAATTTTCCATAACCTTCCATAGATGGAGAATAAGCAAAAAATGGGACTTGCTCTCTCGTATGGTCTGTTCCTGTATGTGTCGGATCATTTCCATGATCTGCTGTAATGATCAAAAGATCATCCTCTTTTAACTCCTTTAAAAATTCTCCTAATTTCACATCGAATTTTTCGAGCTCTTCTGCATATCCTTTTACATTTCGGCGATGTCCCCACAACGCATCAAAATCTACCAGATTCACGAAACACAGCCCTTTAAATTCTCTCTTGGCTATATCGATCGTCTGCTCCATTCCATGAACAGAACTTTTTGACTTATTTGATTCCGTCAAACCTTCCCCATCGAAAATATCAAAAATTTTACCAACTGAAATCACATCATATCCGGCATCTTTCAATGCATTCAACGCAGTTCTTCCATATGGTTTCAGAGCATAATCATGTCTGTTACTTGTTCTCTTAAACTCGCCTTTTTTCTTTCCGACATATGGTCTTGCAATGACACGACCGACTTTCCACTCATCTTTCATTGTGATTTCACGTGCAATCTCACAACAACGATAAAGTTCATCTAACCCAAATGTCTCTTCATTTCCACAAATCTGCAATACAGAATCTGCTGATGTATAAACAATCATATGTCCTGTCGCAATTTCTTCCTCTGCAAGTTCATCTAAAATTGCCGTTCCGCTTGCACTCTTATTTCCAATCACCTTATGTCCTGTTCTTTTCTCAAGTTCATCTATTAATTCCTTTGGAAATCCCGTCTCGGTAAATGTTTTAAATGGCTTTGTAATATGAAGTCCCATCATTTCCCAATGCCCTGTCATTGTATCCTTCCCCGTACTTGCTTCTCTCAAGAAAGAATAATATCCCATCGGTCGTTCTACAGGAGCCACTTGCTTAAGCGGATGAAGATTTGCAATTCCAAGTTTTTGGAGATTTGGAATATGAAATTCCTCCACTGATTCAGAAATGTGTCCCATTGTGTCAGTTCCGGCATCCCCATAATCTGCCGCATCCGGCATTGCCCCTGCACCAAATGAATCAATTACAATTGTAAAAATTCGATTATATTTTTTCATTAACCTCACTCCATTACATGTTCACAATAACTTTTGTAACAAGTTCCTTAAATGATTTTGCTACGCGGTCAGCTGTCTCCTGCACCTCTTTATGATTCAATGCTTCTTTTGAAAGTCCTGCCGCCATATTTGTAATGCAGGAAATTCCACAAATTTCCATTCCCATGTGACGTGCTGCCATAGCTTCGCAGGCTGTACTCATTCCAACCGCATCTGCACCCCAGTTCTGCGCAAGTCTTATCTCTGCCGGAGTCTCATAGCTTGGTCCTGTAAACTGAACATAAACACCTTCTTGTAGCTCAATACCACATTCTGCTGCACATTTGCGGATCACATCGCGAAGACGCTTACTGTACACTTCACTCATATCCGGAAATCTCACTCCGAGTTCCTCAATATTTGGTCCGATCAATGGACTTGGCACCGCAGTTGTAATATGATCTGTGATCATCATAAAATCTCCTGGTTTATAAGAAGGATTACATCCGCCTGCTGCATTTGTAAGGAGAATTTTCTTTGCTCCAAGCATTCCCATAAGGCGTGTTGGAAGAACAACATCTGACATCGTGTATCCTTCATAATAATGAACACGTCCCTGCATAATCACAACAGGTGTATTCTCTACATATCCAAATACAAAACGTCCTTTATGACCTTTTACTGTAGAAACCGGAAAACCTTCTATTTCTGCATAATCAATTGTCTGCTCAATCTGAATTCCATCTGCAAAATCTCCAAGCCCGGAACCAAGGATCAATGCTACTTCCGGTTTAAAATCTATTTTCTTTTTTACACTTTCAAGACATGTCATTAATTTCTTATACATAATTTCCACTCCTTTTCACTCAATTTTAATATCCCGTTGCTTCCTCATTCTTCACAATCTTAATGATACGGCTTGTGCCAAGACGATCCACTCCAAGTTCAAGGAACTTCTCAGCATCTTCAATAGAAGAAATTCCGCCCGCTGCTTTCATCTTCACATTCGGACCGATATGCTCTGAGAACAGTTTGATATCTTCAAATGTCGCTCCTGCTCCGCCAAAACCTGTAGAGGTCTTAATGTAATCAGCACCTGCATTTGTTACGATTTCGCACATCTTAATCTTCTCTTCGTCAGTAAGGAAACATGTCTCAATGATAACTTTAAGAATTTTATCTTTGCAGACAGCTTTTAAAGCTCTAATCTCATTCTCGATCAAATCATACTTTTTATCCTTGAGCCATCCGATATTGATTACCATATCGATTTCAGAAGCACCATTTTCCAATGCATCTTTTGTCTCATATTCCTTTGCTTTAGTTGTCATATATCCGTTTGGAAATCCGATCACTGTACAGACCGCCATCTTATCACCCATATATTCTGCAGCCTGTTTTACGTAGCTTGGTGCAATACAAACAGATGCGGTTTGATATTTCATTGCATCGTCACAAATCTGTTTGATTTCTTCCCAAATAGCCCCCTGAAGAAGAAGTGTATGATCAACATGTTTTAAAATCTCTTTCATATCCAGTATATAGTCTTCCTTTCAATTTATAGTATATCATCTTTTTTACTATTTTTTTATTTATTTTCCTGATCTGCTTTAATTAATTTACGAATTGCTTCAATTGCCACCTGAATTGCCATATCTGTATCATGAGCAACCGGATTATCAAGACCAAGTTTTTCTCTCTCCTGATTTGCTACAACAAGGAAACATGAGCCTGCTCTTGCTCTTAATTTAGATGCACAGATAAACAGTGCAGCAGACTCCATTTCTGATGCAAGACATCCCATCATCTTCCATGCTTCCCATTTATTGATAAGCTCATACCCTACCGGCATTGTCTCCGGCTCATGCTGTCCATAAAATGCATCCTTACACTGCACAACACCTGTATAATGAGTAAAGTTTTTTTCTTTTGCGGCTGCAACCAACGCATTTGTAACATCAAGATCTGCCACTGCCGGATACTCGATCGGTGCATATTCTTTTGATGTTCCTTCCATACGGATTGCTCCTGTTGCAATTACAACATCCCCGCTTTTAATTTCTGTCTGCATTCCTCCACAAGTTCCAATTCTAACAAATGTATCTGCTCCGCATTTATATAATTCTTCCATTGCGATCGATGCCGACGGTCCGCCAATTCCTGTAGATGTTACGCTTACTTTTACACCATCCAGTGTTCCTGTATATGTAACATATTCTCTGTTATCTGCTATCAAAACCGGATCATCAAAATACTGTGCGATTTTTGCACATCTCTTTGGATCACCCGGCATGATCACATAACGTCCGACTTCTCCCTTTGCCACCTGAATATGATATTGTCTGCTTTGATCTTCTGAATAATTTTTCATAACTTTTCCACCTTTCTGTCTTTATTTTGTGTCTTATCACTGTCCTTTATCGTATGGTATTCCTTCTGCCTTTAGTACTCTTGAATTTTTTGATACAAATACAAGAACAACCAGTGAAATAATATAAGGGAACATATTACACAATGTACTTAGAAACTTTAACACTACCAACGCCGGGAATCCTGTATATACATTTGAAAGGGCACGGAACTTTCAAACATTAACAAGGAATGCTTTTCTCTTCAGACCTCTATATTTCCAATTATGACATATGTCCCCTCCTTTTAATAGGACTACAGTCCCTTTCTCCTATTCTTTTTTGCATTTCATCTATTATTCACAGTTTTCTCATTTGTTTTTTGTTTACTTTGTCCATATTTTTATATCCCTTGCAAAGACATTTGTCCTTTTTTGTCTCCCAAGATTCATTTTTTCTTCTTTTGTCTCTCTGTTTGATTTTTCGCCAACTGTTCCTCTCTTTTTTCTTTTCCTTCATCCAATCGTTTTTTCAACATACAATCTTCATCTAATTCATACACAGCATTTCCATCAATAATTAATCTTCGTTTCATATTTTACTCCATTGTTTCCTTTCTTATATAATATGCTTCTTCTTTTATCTCGGGTTATTCCACCTGCATATTCTTCCCTGTCACACATATTTTTATTCGACATATCATATATATCAGATATGGAAAAGAAATCAACAACACCACTCTCACCCTTTGATGAACTAACCATTCCATCTGAATTGCAGCTTTTAAAACTCATTCTTCCATACACTCCTGTCACCAATCAGAAAATGCTCGGTATCTTGATTAAATTTCTCGAATTAGAATATACGATTGATTTTTTTCAACACTGTACCCTCAAACTCCACTCTCAGACAACCGACACCCCTGATTCTTTCTCAAATATTATCAGCGAAATTGCACCTTATCTTTCCAAACGCGATTCGCAAATGCTAGCTTCTGTTCAAAACATTTTAAATATTCTGGAAATGATGCAAACATTTCAAGATACTTCATCTGCTTCCCCTGCCGATTTATTTTCCGGAATGCTTTCTCCTGAACAACAGGAAATGTTCCAAATGTATCAAACCATGTTTCAACAGGAAGGAGACTCGCAAAATGAACGAATGGATGAATCATCCACTTCTAAAGAATATGAATCCGGTGAAATACAATCTCATTCAGATGGCTGCGACCAAAACAGCAGGAAAAACGGGAAAGGAATTGATGCCTGTCATGATGGCTCTGATCACGAGTGCAAATAAACAGGGAATTCATTTCACCCCCGACGAAATCACTTTAATCTTAGATATTATTAAAGAAGGTAAAACACCGGAAGAAAAAGCTCAAATTGACAGCACTATTCAAATGGTCAAAACAGTCCTTTCTAAAAATTTACATTCTTAAATTTACCTGTTTTTTTGCACTAAAAAAGATGCTGACATTACCGTCTGCATCTTTTTTAGTTCTTAAAATCCTTCTTTTCTTCTGAGTTCCCGCATCTCGCGTCGCTTTTGTGCAGCCTCCCATTCGCCTCTTTGCTCTTCTGTCTCAATAATCAGCCCTGGAACCTGAATCGGATGATCATTCTCATCTAACGCTACCATTGTCAGATATGCCCTGTTAATTGGGCGTCTCATCCCTTGCTTATCTTCCACATATGTATCCACTCGCACTTCCATCGAAGTATTCCCAACATAAGTCACTCGTCCGATAATTACAACATGTTCCCCCAGATATGCACCTCTTATAAATTTCAGATTATCGATAGATGCTGTAATACAATTTTCTCTTGTATGACGCATCGCCACAATACCTGCTGCTTCATCAATCCATTGAACCAACATTCCCCCAAATAATCTTCCTGCTGCATTCAAATGATTCGGACGAACAATGTATACTGTCTCAACCCGCGATTCTTCCATCCGTCTTTGTTCACGCACTTTTACATTTTCCTCCAATTTTTTTACATATTTTTACAGTTAGCTTCATTGTAACGCTTTATCCTATTGTTTAAAAGTATTCTTTTTTATGTTTTATATAAGATACAATTTATTTCATCTGGTAAATTTATTTCCTTTCATGTATCATATAAGTACATATGAAAAGAGGATTGCTTATGAAAAACATAAAATTAACGATTCAATATGATGGCACGCGCTATCAAGGATGGCAGAAACCTGGAAAGAAAGGAAATTCTAATACCCTCTCCGGGAAACTGACCGAAGTGATTTCTCGAATCACTGATGATGAAATCACCTTATTTGCAGGTGCTAAAACAGACACAAATGTGCACGCTGATGCACAAATTGTAAATTTCAAAACAAATACTACATTATCTGCATTAAAATTAAAGCAGGAATTAAACCACTATCTTCCACAGGATATTGCTATCATTTCTGCCGAAGAGGTTTCTGAACGTTTTCACGCTTCATTAAATGCACAAACAGTCACTTATCTTTATCGTGTAAGCTGTGCACCGGTTGCAGATGTATTTACAAGAAAATACAAGTACCATCTGCCGGATACATTAGATTTAAATGCTATGCAGCATGCCTCAGAACAATTGCTTGGAAAACATGATTTCAAGAATTTTTCTTCTGGAAAGACAAAAAAATCAACCGAAAAAGAATTGCTTTCCGTTGAAATTTTCAATGGATTTCATATTCCGAAAGATTTACTTCTAAAGTGCGAACAGCCATCTGATGCTGATTTTCTTTTTCTTCTAAAAGGAAATGATTTTCTACATCAAATGCCACTTTATTTAGTAGAAACATTATTAGAAATAGGACTCGGCAGCCGAAGCGCCTCTTCCATTCCGCTCATATTTTCCGGGGAAGATACTGTTTCCAAACGTTGTCCTTCTCATGGTCTCTTTCTTCATGAGATTACATACCAATAAAACATAAAAAGGAGGAGCTTCCATGCTATCATCAATGTCAATTTATTTTATATTACTATACTTTTTTGTATATGGTTTTTTAGGCTGGTGTACTGAAGTCGGTTTCGCAGCCTTCAAAACACATCACTTTGTAAACCGAGGATTCTTAAATGGTCCAATCTGTCCCATTTATGGAGTCGGAGTTACCGCCGTTATAACCGTTCTAACTCCTTATAAATCAGATATTATTGTTCTCTATATTCTCTCCGTCGTCCTGGTAACAGTATTGGAAGGACTTACCGGATGGGCTATGGATAAAATTTTTCATAATAAATGGTGGGATTATTCTGATATGCCATTAAACATCGGCGGATATGTATGTCTGTTGTTTTCTATTGTATGGGGATTTGCATGTCTGTTTATTATTTATTTTATACAGCCGCTTGTTCATGATGTGCTCGCGTTCATCCCAACAATTGTCGGAATTATTTTAATTGTAATACTTGGAATTATTTTAATCGCAGACTTATATGTGACAGCTTCTACAATATTTAAATTTAATCGCCGTCTGGCCGCTATGGAAAAAATTGCTACTGAAATGCATGAAATTTCTGATCAGATTGGACAAGAAATTTTCGAAAAAACAATCCGCGCTTTGGATGCCCGCGAACGTTCACAGGAAATCAGCGAAGAACTGCGCAGCAGAATTGCATCTCTTCACGCTCGTTATCATGAATCAACGGATAAACCGGAACGTATTTCCCGCCGTCTGATGAACGCATTCCCGAAAATGGAATCTCGTCAGTACAAGGAATCTCTTGAAGTATTAAAGAAACGCTGGAAACGATAATACGTATTATCTCAAAAAAGACAGGATGCAAATTAATTGCTTCCTGTCTTTTTTATGAAATAATCCTATTGATTTCTACATTTAAGAAAACATCTTATCTTCCATATAACACTGTCATTTGTCTTATCTGCTCCACAATTTCATCTGTCAGCGCATCTTTATCCATTCTCCATACCCAGTTTCCACCTAGTGTAGATGGTGTATTGATTCTTGCACGCTCATCCAGACAGAGGTAATCCTGCATTGGAATCACACACAAATCAGCAACACTTCCCATTGCCATTGCAATAAAATCCCAGGAAAGAGTATCTTCATCTAATGCAAGCTTATGTAAATATTCTTTTGCATAAGTTCTACATTCTTTCGATACTTCATGATACCATGCTCTTGTAGTAGTATTATCATGTGTTCCTGTATATACAACACAATTTGTTGGATACGTATGAGGGAGATAATTTCCAGACTCTCTGGAATCAAATGCAAACTGAAGTACTTTCATTCCCGGATATCCTGAATCTTTCAATAACTGCAATACCGAATCTGTCAAAAAGCCAAGATCCTCTGCAATAATTTTCAATTCTCCAAGCTTTTCATTGATTGTATTGAACAGATCCATTCCCGGTCCCGGCTTCCAGCAACCATTCTCTGCTGTTTTATTTCCATAAGGAATTGCATAGTACTCATCAAATCCACGGAAGTGATCAATTCGTACTACATCGTATAACCGGAAACAATATGCAATTCGTTTCAACCACCATGTATACCCTGTTTCTTTGTGGTATTCCCAATTATATAATGGATTTCCCCACAACTGTCCTGTAGCTGAGAATCCATCCGGCGGACATCCTGCTACTGCTGTTGGAAGATTTTCTTCATCAAACTGGAATAATTTTGGGTTTGCCCAAGTGTCTGCACTGTCAAACGCAACATAAATTGGAATATCTCCAATAATTTCAATTCCTTTTTTATTGGCATAATCATGTAGTTTCTTCCATTGACATGCAAATTTATATTGCTGGAACTGATAAAATCCGATTTCTTCTTTCAACTCTTCTGCTGCTTTTTTCATATACTCCGGAAGACGGTTACGATAACCTTCCTCCCACTCAATCCAGCTTACTCCCCCCTGCCAATCCTTGATTGCCATATACAGACAGTAATCTGTCAGCCATTCTTCATTTTCTTTTATAAATTTTTCATATTCCTTATCCGGGCTAAAACGTTCATACGCTTTTCGAAGCAGTTTGAAACGATTAAAATACAGTTTTTCATAATCGATTTCATCAGCCTTGTTTCCAAAATCTGCTGCATCGCATTCATCCTCTGTCAACAAGCCTTCTTTAACCAGACTTTCCAGATCAATAAAATATGGATTTCCCGCAAATGTCGAAAAAGACTGGTACGGAGAATCGCCATATCCCGTAGGACCAAGTGGCAGAATCTGCCACTTTTTTTGTCCTGCTTCTTTCAACTGATCCACAAAAGTATATGCTTCTTTTGAAAAACAACCAATCCCATATTTTGACGGAAGAGAAAATATTGGTAATAACACTCCACTTTCTCGCATTTTGTTTCCTCTTTTCTTTCTTGCTTCTGTTTATTTTACAAACAATATGATTTACTGTACATGCCAAATATCATTGTTATACTCTGCAATTGTACGGTCAGATGAGAAATATCCTGCTTTCGAGATATTTACTACCATCTTCTCGGCCCATGCTTTACGATCTTCGTATGCTTTCAGTGCTTCTTCTTTCTTTGCTGCATAAGCTTTGAAATCAAGAAGTGTCATGAACCAGTCTTTATTTAACAACTCGTTTTGCAATCTTGTCAAATTCTCTTCATGTCCGATTGCAAGTAATTGCTCTGATGTGATAAAGTCTACTGCTGCCTTGATGTCTGCATCTTCCTCATAGAATTTCTTTGACACATAATCAGCTTTTGCATAATGTTCAATAACTTCTTCACTTGAAGCACCAAATACAAAAATGTTATCATCTCCAACAAGCTCATGGATTTCCACATTTGCCCCGTCTTCTGTTCCAAGTGTCAATGCTCCATTCAACATAAATTTCATATTACCTGTTCCACTTGCTTCTTTTGATGCCAGTGAAATCTGTTCAGAAATATCACAAGCCGGAATCAGTTTTTCTGCTTTTGTCACGTTGTAGTTTTCTACCATAACAACATTCAGATATGGACTTACTTCTGGATCATTGTTGATCAATTCCTGAAGACATAAAATCAAATGAATAATATCTTTTGCAATAACATATGCAGGAGCTGCCTTTGCCCCAAAAATAACTGTTATTGGTGTAGATGGTTTCTTTCCAGCTTTAATTTCCAGATATTTATGGATTATATACAGTGCATTCATCTGCTGACGTTTGTACTCATGCAGACGTTTGATCTGAATATCAAAAATTGACTCTGGATTTAATTCTACACCCTGGGTTTTCTTCAAATATTCGCAAAGTGCTTTTTTATTTTCTTTTTTCACTTCAAGTAACTGGTCTAATACATTTGCATCTTCTTTATATGCCAGTAATTTTTCCAGCCCGTTTGCATCATTTCGATATTCTTTTCCAATCACCTTATCAAGCAGTTCTGTCAGTCCTGGATTGCAGTGAATCAACCAGCGACGGAATGTAATTCCATTTGTCTTATTATTAAATTTTTCTGGATAAATCTGGTAAAATGGATTCAATTCTGTCTCTTTGAGGATCGCTGTATGCAAAGATGCAACTCCGTTTACACTAAATCCATAATGAATATCAATATGTGCCATATGAACTACATCATTTTTATCTATAATCACAACTCTTTCATCATCAAATTTTCTTCTTACTTTATCATCTAAAATTTCAATGATCGGAACAAGCTGTGGTACAACTTTGTTCAAGTAAGCGATTGGCCATTTTTCCAATGCCTCTGCAAGAATTGTATGATTTGTATATGCACATGTGTTTGATACAATTTCAATTGCCTCATCCATTGCAATTCCACGCTCTACTAACAAACGGATTAATTCTGGAATTACCATTGTCGGATGTGTATCATTAATCTGGATTACTGCGTAGTCTGCTAAATCATGTAAATTACATCCACGGGCAACACACTCGTCCAAAATCAGCTGTGCACCATTGCTTACCATGAAATACTGCTGATAAATACGGAGAAGACGACCATTATCATCACTGTCATCTGGATATAAGAATAATGTCAGATTCTTTGCAATATCTTCTTTGTTAAATGTAATTCCATCTTTTACGATTGTTTCATCTACGGAATCTATATCAAATAAATGAAGTTTATTTGTCTGATTATTGTATCCTGTAACTTCGATGTCATACATTCTTGACTGTAATTTCAAATCACCAAATGTAACCGGATATGTCACATCTGTTTTTGTAAGCCAGCTTTCTTTTTCAATCCATGGATTTGGCACTGCTTTCTGCAATTCGTTTTCAAATTCTTGTTTGAATAATCCTAAATGATAATTCAGACCAATTCCATCTCCACTAATTCCCAAAGTTGCGATTGAATCAAGAAAACATGCTGCCAGTCTTCCAAGTCCGCCGTTTCCAAGAGATGGTTCTGGCTCTACCTCTTCAATCTCGCAAATATCTTTTCCATTTGCTGCAAGCAACTCTCTTACTTCGTCATAAATTCCAAGGTTGATCATGTTATTAGAAAGCAATTTTCCAATCAAAAACTCTGCTGAAATGTAATAAATTTTTTTCTTTGTAGACGGAGCTTCTTTTTCTTTTGCCATTTCCTGCACAACACTTAAAAGTGCATAATAAATTTCTGTATTCGAAGCCATATCCACTGATTTCCCAAGTTTCTGCTGCAATAATTCCTGAATCTTCATAAATGTGATTCTCCTTTCAAACATTTGCTCGTTTTTATTTTATATATGTATTTTAATATGATTCTATTTGTTTTTCTTGCAAAATGCTCTTATTTTATAGTACAATACTATCAATTTTATGAATAATCGTTTTCAACAGTTCAATCTTTTATGTTTAATAACATTTTTTACAAAATGAAGGGAGCCCTATTATGAATATGAATGAATATCAAAATTATCATGAATCCAAATCGCATACTAACATAGAATTTCCTTACAACACTTATCTCTGCTGTATTCCTGTAGATTTTAATCAGGTTCCTCTTCATTGGCATGAAGAACTGGAATTTATTGTAATCACGAAAGGATGTGGGACTATCTCTGTAGATTTCCATTCTCAATTAGTCTCCGCCGGTGACATTGTATTTGTACGCCCGGGGCAATTACATTCTATAGAACAAAAAGAACATTTTCGCATGGAATATGAAAATATTCTTCTTGATCCTGCCATGTTAATAAGTGGAGAGCAGGATTTATGTGCACAACAGTTTATCCTTCCACTTTTAAACAACAACATTCGAACCGAAACATTTTTTACTCCTGCGCTTTCTTATTATTCAGAAATCGCATCCTGCATCCGGGAAATCGATCAGTTGTGTGATATACGCCCTAAAGGCTATCAATTAGGTGTAAAAGGAAGACTTTTTCAACTCATGTATCTTCTTATATCTAACCAGATAAGTAAAAAAAACATTTCAAGTGCCCGCTTAAAATCACTGGACAAATTAAAAATGATTTTAAAATATGTAGAAGAGCATTACGATGAACCAACCAGCATTGATGACATGGCTGACCTGACTCATTATAGTAAGTCGCATTTTATGAAATTTTTCAAATCGCATATGGGAATGGGTTTTATTGAATATTTGAATGATTACCGGCTCACTATTGCCGCACGCCAGCTCGTGTCTTCCGATGAATCCATCCTTACAATTGCATCCCTTTCCGGATTTGATAATCTTTCTTATTTTAATAGATTATTCCGAAGAAAATATCATGCCACTCCAGGAGCATATCGTAAGAAAACAGCTTCTGACGAATAATTCCTCATAACCAAAACACGGAACCTTTTTGTCGTATGCATGACAAAAAAAGATGACACGCCTCTAAAAAGCATGTCATCTTTTTTATCAGTCTTATTCCTTGCCTTGCAAGTACAATTCAATTGGATCAATCGGATCAAACGGATTCTCCTCTTCCATCTTGGAATTTCTTCCATGCCTCCTTAAGAGTTCTCCACTCTTATTGTAGACCCAGAATGAATATGCCAGAATCTTATTGATCTTTCCCATCTTTTCTTTTGTTGTCTTCGTATAGAATGTACCACCGACCTGAAATTTTGTCTTTTTGTGAATCATAGAAATCAATTCTGTCTCACACGTTACCGGTTCAGGCAAAATAGTATATGCTTTTCCGATACAATCTGTCTTATGAGAATCACTTCCTCCTACTTTCACTTTTCCATATTTTTCTGCAAGCTTCATTGCGCCATCATTCGACTCCGGAGACTCACAACAATTAAATGCCTCGACAAAATCAAATCGTTTCATTAATTCCGGAGACTTGTAAAAACGTTTTGTATTCGTAAAACTTAAATACTTTTCACCACATGGATGTGCCGGTCCCAACACACCGCCATTACGATGTACCAGATCGATCAGCACCGGTGCCGGCATTCCACGAAGCTCCAGCAGTTTCATCTTCACGCCTTCCGGCATAATCACAAGAATATGCCCTGCATCCCTCGTATCATACTCAATTCCTTTTAACACCACAAAATCTGTGTGTCGTTTTCCTTTGATATGTTCTTTCCAATAACGATATCCGTTATACGTGTTATGGTCTGTTATGACCATTCCCTGAAATCCTTTTTCTTTTAAAATCGTAATATATTCTTCTACACTGACTCTACTGTCAACGGAGCCTTCTTTTACGTGGCAGTGCATATCAATTTTCATACGAAGCATCCCCTTTGCCTTTTCTTACTGTCTGCTATCTATCCAGTACAGTTATATTACTCATCATCATCTGTAATAATAATAAAATCGTCATCATCTTCCAGATCATCTAAATCTGTATAATCATCTGGATTGTAGCCGTCAATATAATCACTTTCTTCTTCGTCTTCATATTCTTCGTCATCCAAATCGATCTCATCCAGATAACTCAAATCTGGTTCTTTCTTCGGTTTGTCATCCGGTTTATCATCTGATTCATCATCCAGTTTATCATCTAACTTATCATCCGGCTCGTCATCTAACAAAATCGCATCATCGAACATAGCTCTTGCTTTTTCTACCTCGTTCTCCGTAGAATTCTGTTCTCTTATCTCGGCTGCCTTTTTCAAATTCTTCTTTTTACGCTTACCGGATTCCAGTGTAAATTGGATCATACCACCTACAATTGCGATCAGTACCATAATTCCATATCGAAAAATGGGATTATCAAGCTCCGCTAATGTAGCAATTGCATCTCCTGCGAGCACTCCACCGATTATACTTGTCACAACAATCATGATTGGTTCTACAAACTTCAGTGCCAGCAATGCGATGACAAGACCAATTGCCAGACATACGCCCAGGAAAATCCAATCCTGTGGATTCACAAACAGTATCGCAATGTATGTTCCTGCCAGAAGTGCCAGCAAAAATATTCCAAAACGATAAAAAAATCCTGACAGAAATGCCAATACAATTCCGCCTCCAATGGTTGCCCCTATCACAATCATCGGCTCTAATCCTGCTAATTCTGTCACAGCAAAACCAATTCCGGCACCTGCAGTAAGTCCAAGAAGTGCACTCCACAAACGAATCAGTTTTAACCCAAACATACTCAAAAGTATACCTATCACAGTTGTAACAATCAGTGCGATCATCATATTTTCACTTACAACCTGATTCACTGTATCTGAATTTACACTCTTAAGAAATTGATATACTTGATCAGCTATTGTACTTATGTCCATCTTAATCTCTCCTCTTTTTTACTTATAGTTCCCCGTATGTTTCTGTATCTTTTTCTTTTGATACTATCCTTATTTTATCAATTTTTACAACGTTATACAAGTAAATCAAACTAAGTTCACAAGATGTACACGAAAAAATTTTTTCTCTTTAAAACCCTCAAATAGCATTTTCTTTCGTATAAAAAAACAAAAAGTAAGAGCCGATACGATTTTTCATCCGATTCATATCAGCCCTTACTTTATATGTAATTTTTTATTCATTTAATATGCTGGTGGTCTATACCTCCTATTCTTTTCTATTCTTACGATTCGTTCTCTGATGAGAATCACGTTCGAAATAGATTTTACTTCTCTCATAACTTTCTCGTCATTATGATCTTTCTCTATCTCTTCTCACCCAATATCGAGAATCCTTCATAAGTGGAACTTACTGAATATTTTTTGAAGAAGACCTTTTTCCATCTCTTTCAATGATTTTTCACTTTTCTTTCTATCTTAGCTAATAAGATTTATTTATCACTCTTTCAGATGTTTTTGTCTGTTCAATTGTATTCGTTCAGTTCTTTTTGTTGACTTTATATTAACATTCATTTTCGCTTTTGTCAATATGTTTTCTGCTTTATTTTATATTTTTGTTTAATTGTCAGTTTTTTATTGTTTTTCTTCTTATTTATCTGTCTTGTATTATTTGATTTCTATTACCATTTTTATTATTTATAAAAATGTACTTGAAACACATTTATTGACTTTTTTTTTAAGAATCAGTACAATAGGTATATTCTTTCATAAGAGTTGAATTTTTAATCGTCTCTTATAATCATAGATAAAGGAGTTTAAAGTATGGAACATTTAACAATTCCTGAAGGCTACTCGTCTCCTCTTACAATTCGCGAGACAGAAGTTGCTATCAAAGAAGTAAAAGACTATTTTGAACGTGCACTTGCGAAATCCTTGCATTTGACACGCGTTTCCGCCCCATTATTTGTCCGCCCAGAATCCGGACTGAATGATAATTTAAATGGAGTAGAAAGACCTGTTTCTTTCGGTATCAAAGAGCAGGACGATGCACCTGCCGAAATCGTTCATTCACTGGCCAAATGGAAACGATATGCATTAAAGCATTATAATTTTCATTCTGGAGAAGGACTCTACACCGACATGAGTGCCATTCGTCGTGATGAGGATACTGATAATATTCATTCTATTTATGTCGATCAATGGGATTGGGAAAAAGTCATTTCCAAAGAAGAACGCAACACAGAAACCTTGGAATATACAGTAAGAAAAGTATTCAGTGCATTAAAAGAAACAGAAAACTATATTTCCAGACGTTATAATTACATTGAGCCATTGTTGCCTGATGATATTTTCTTTGTAACTTCTCAGGAATTAGAGGATATGTATCCTGACAAAACACCAAAACAGCGTGAATATCTGATCGCAAAAGCAAAAAAAGCGGTGTTTATCTCTCAGATTGGTAAAGAACTTGCTTCCGGAGAAAAACACGATGGACGTGCTCCTGACTATGATGATTGGGATTTAAATGGTGACATCATTGTTTATTATCCGGTTTTGGATATTGCATTAGAGCTTTCTTCTATGGGAATTCGTGTTGATGAAGATTCACTTGCCCGCCAGCTTAAGCTTGCTGATTGTGAGGAACGTGCCAACCTTCCATTCCAGAAATCTCTTCTTAACAAAGAACTTCCTTATACTGTCGGTGGCGGTATCGGGCAGTCACGTATTTGTATGTATTACTTAAGAAAAGCACATATCGGTGAAGTACAGTCTTCTATCTGGCCTGAAGAAGTACTTCAATGTGCAAGAGAACATGGTATTCAGTTATTGTAATCTCTGTCATAATCGATACTTGCTTTGACTGATACAATCAAGTCGAACGTCCGTGAGACTTGGCGCGTGATTCTGGTCAGCGAAGCTGACATATTCCTATCAGAATCACTGTGCATCCTCGCGGAGCGTTTATCTCCGACGGAGATAAAAAGGAGCAGAATTCTTATAATGGAATTCTACTCCTTATTTGTTGAGTGTTAAAATATTTTCAGCCATGGCATCTTACTTTCTGTACATATATCCAGAAAAATTACCATTCATACATGCAAGTCCATTGACAATTGTCTCACTATTTTCTGAAAAATATTTTTTAATTGAAGAAATTACTTTATTTAATAATTCTCCCTGATAGTTTAAAAGTTCTTTTGACATTTCTGGTGTTAATACAAAATCAAACATAATATATCTCCTTTTCTTATCTTACATAATTGTTTTGGAAAATTTCTTTTCCCTTGCTACGTGTATTATAATAGCATTACTCGAATAAATTGTTTAGATAAGTTTTTGCGTAAAAAATAGGTCATTATTGACATTGAGAAACCAAACAGGGGCGGAGCTTTCCGGCTTTTCCATCGGAAAAGAGCCGGAAAACTCCGTCCCTATATGATTTTGAGCAGGAGCAGAAATAGTACAAGTAAAATACTAGGACGAACAATTTTAGCTCCACTTTTCATTACCATTCCTGCGCCAAGATAACCTCCGAGCATATTACAGAGGGCAGCAGCAATTCCAAGAGGAATAAGTACCTGTCCATTTAAAAAGAATATGACTAAAGAAGTGATATTGGTTGTAAGATTGATGACTTTTGCCTGTGCATTGGCTGTTTTAATACCAAGTTTAGCAAATACAGTAAAGGCGATAATTAAAAATGTACCGGTTCCCGGACCATAAAATCCATCATACATTCCAATTACAAATGCGGCAATGGAAGCAGTGAGATAAGTACGTTTATCAAGTGTAATAACATCATTTTCATTATCATGGAATAACTTTTTGTTTAGTACAAAAAACGCAGCAATCGGCAGAACGACAATCAGTACATGCATCATTATTTTTTCGGGAATGATCAGAGAAATATGTGCTCCGATGGCAGAGCCTATAATTGCCATAATAACGGATGGAACTGCTAATTTAAAGTTCACCAGTCCGTTTTTGATAAAGCGGGCAGTTGCGAGAGTGGTTCCGCAGGTTGATGAAAGTTTGTTGGTTGCAATCGCAGTATGAGTAGGAAGTCCGGCAATCAGATAGGCTGGAAGCGAGATCAGACCGCCACCGCCGCCGATTGCATCAACCAATCCGGCGAGAAATAAAAACGGACAGACAATCAGAAACATAGAAAGCGTCGGTTCAATTGTAATAATGGTATTCATGAAAATTCTCCTTGTAGTAAAATAGATTTAGTGTCATAATCTGAATAGATGAACATGTCAAAGTATAGCATAAAGAAGGATAAAGTGTAAATAGTAGTTAGTTTGAAGTGCTAGGCAGCTCAAAAATTTAAGATTTTTTGATAAAAACATATTGAATTAAAGAAATTTTATATTTTTTTGAAAAAATTTGAAAAAAATTAAAAAAAGCTATTGCAAAAGTAGAAATGATATGGTAAGATAAATCTCGGTTCGGAGTTGATACGAACCGTGAGCGGATGTGGCGGAATGGCAGACGCACAAGACTCAAAATCTTGCGTAGGTGACTACGTGCGGGTTCAAGTCCCGCCATCCGCATAAAACCTGAGGACAGTGATTGTTCTCAGGTTTTTTGTTGTTATCTATATGAAAAAAAGGTCCAGTGGACCTTTTTTATTTTGCATATCTTTTTAAGAAATATCCAAATCAATCGGCTCATCCAGATGTTCAGAAACATATTTCCCATTTTTCTTTCGTTGTCGGACGCATTCGGTCAGAAGATATTCAATCTGACCATTCACAGAACGAAAATCATCTTCTGCCCAGGCTGCAATTGCGTCATATAATTTGTTGGAGAGGCGAAGAGGAACTTGTTTCTTCTTATTATCTTTATCAGCCATAATTAGTACAGACTTCCGGAGTTAATAATTGGCTGGGTGTCATGGTTACCACACAGAACAACCAGTAGATTAGATACCATAGCAGCCTTACGTTCTTCATCGAGTTCTACAACATCTTTTTCATTTAATTGATTAAGAGCCATTTCAACCATTCCGACAGCACCATCAACAATCATTTTTCTTGCATCGATGATTGCAGAGGCCTGCTGACGTTGAAGCATAACAGCGGCAATTTCAGGGGCGTAAGCAAGATAAGTGATTCTTGCTTCAATAATCTCAAGACCTGCATCGGATACTTTATTCTGAATTTCTTCGCGGATTCTCGCAGCAACAATCTCACTGGAGCCACGCAGACTTCCTTCATCTGCCTGACCATCCCCTGTTGTATCTACATCAGGTGCAGTATCATATGGGTAGATGCGGACAATATTACGAAGCGCACCGTCACATTGCAGGGAAAGATATTCTTTATAATTATCTACATTGAAAACAGCTTTCGCTGTGTCCACTACGCGCCATGTGACAGCAATCCCGATTTCAATAGGATTTCCCAGACAGTCATTAATTTTCTGACGGGAATTATTGAGTGTCATAACCTTGAGAGAAATCTTTTTGCTTGAAGATTCTTCTGCTGTTCCGGTTGTAGAAATTCCTAAAATGTTAGAAAGATTTGCATTTTTCTTTGCATTATTATCAACATCACCACTCTGGCTTAATTTTGTTTTGGAAGCAGGATTTACACTTGTACAGAAAGGGTTCACAAAATAGAATCCAGCCTCTTTGAGTGTACCTACATAATTACCGAAAAGAGTAAGTACGAGAGCTTCTTGTGGTTTAAGGACTTTCAGACCGAGGAATGGAACCCATCCAATACTAAGCCAGATAATACTGATAATCAATACAATAATAGCAGGTGCAGTAACTGAAAATCCCATGGATATAGCAGAAAAAATACATCCGGCGATTGCAATCATATAAAGGAAAGAAAAAAGCAGAAGCATTCCCATTCCATTCTTTTTAGTTGATAATATTTTCTCATTCAAGTTGATTCCTCCTTTGAAATAGAATGAAATTTATTTGATATCATTATGATATCACCTCTTGTGAAAAAGTCAATATACTAAAAATAATTGATATATAAAACCAATAGTCAATGGTATGGGATAGGAGTCTCTATGGTTGGCGGTATTTTTGAGGAGTACATCCTTTCAGCTCTTTAAATTTCCGAATAAAATAACTTACATTTTCAAATCCGCAGTCCAAACTGATCTCCAGCACGGTTTTGGTAGTATCTCGTAGCATTTCACAAGCCTGTTCGATACGGTATTGGATCAGGTATTTCATTGGCGGCATGCCGGTGATATCTTTGAAAAAACGGCATAGGTATTGGCTGTTACATTCCGCGATTTCAGCAAGATTATCTAAAGAAATGTGTTCAGGATAATGCAATTCCATATAGGAAACAAGTTTTTTGTAGCGAGCAATTTTCTGACGCTCACAGGATGAAAGCGTATCATTTTTCTGAAGAAAGAAATGATGCAAATACATCGTGCTTATCAAATCCAATAGCTGCAATTTACAGGAAATATACCAATTCTCAGTTCGCAAGAGAGAATCATGCAAAATTTTTCTGATTCGAGGATAAAGTATAGGATAAAGTGCATCATTTGGATGTAATACATGAGGAAAAATATGATCATGGTTTATAAATGGCTGCAGGATATCTGTCTGTAGCGTGTCCGGATATTGAAAAGCCAAAAGCTCTGGGTTGAAAATGAACACATCGTGAATTGTGCCTTTTTTTAACCCGGTGATTTGATGTAAATCTCCACTGTTTAAAAAAGCAATATCACCTTCGCTTAATATATATTGTTCCAGATTGATTTCAAATTCATAACTTCCTCTGAGGATTAATATGATTTCTACTGTGTGATGCCAATGGCGCTCCACAAAGAAATGATTTGGATAAAATAAGTTATTTCCTGATTCAAAGTGGAGCCCGATCATAGGATGCTTTTTGGTTCCGTGAGATGCATGTTCCTTTAAGGAAGTATCGAGATAAGTTTTATTATACATAAATCAAAGTCCTTTCGAATGTATCAATTAAATCTATATATCTATAAAAGTCAATATTGTGTCATAATTATAGCGGATATTGCAAGAAATATCAAATCTGTAACGATATAATGTGATTATAAAGCTGATATTTATAAGATGAAAATGAGTCGAAAATTACTTGTTAAATGAAGAAACGATCATTTATCAGACAAATGACGAAAATTAAATTCAGGGAGGAATCAAAATGAAGCGTTATGAATATGGAAATCCGTTTGATACAGAAGCAATCGTAGAGAAGGTTGATGCGACAAAAGGGAATCCGAAGTACGGAACTATTTCACAGAAAGAAGGATTTGCATTTACTTACATTATGGATGACGATGATATCGTTTATGGTCTTGGTGAGGCGAATCGAGGAATTAATAAGAGAGGTTACTGTTATATCAGTGATTGCGCAGATGACCCGGAACATACAGAAGATAAACGCTCTTTATATGCGGCACATAATTTTATTATTGTGAGCGGCAAGCAGACATTCGGAATGTTCTTTGATTATCCATCAACATTGACATTTGATATCGGATATACACGAATGGATACAATGAAAGTATCCTGTGAAAATGCGGATTTGAATCTGTATGTATTTGAAGGAGAAAATGCATACGATATTGTAAAACAGTTCCGTAAAGTAATCGGACGTAGTTATATTCCACCTAAATTTGCGTTTGGATTCGGACAGAGCAGATGGGGATATGAGACAAAAGAAGATTTTTGCAAAGTGGCAGACGGGTATCGAGACAATCATATTCCATTGGATATGATATATATGGATATTGATTATATGCAGGATTTTAAAGATTTTACATTAAATGAGGAAAACTTCAAAGATTTCCCGGGATTTGTACAGGAAATGAAAGATAAAAACATTCGCATGATACCGATTATTGATGCAGGTGTTAAAGTCGAAGATGGATATTCGGTTTATGAAGAAGGTGTGGAAAAACAATACTTCTGTAAACGTGAAGACGGAAGTGATTTTGTGGCAGCAGTTTGGCCGGGAGATACACATTTTCCGGATGTATTGAATGCAAATGCAAGAAAATGGTTTGGAGACCAGTATCGTTTTTTGACGGAACAGGGAATTGAAGGTTTTTGGAACGATATGAATGAGCCGTCTATCTTTTACTCAAAAGAAGGGATTGCCGAAGCAAAAGAGGTTGCAAGACGATTTGCAGAAGATGAGGAAGGAAATGTGAACCTGTGGGAAGTAGGTGGAAAATTATTTGGACTTGCCAATAGTCATGAGGATTACCGCAGATTTTATCATCTTGTAAATGGAAAGAAAGTGCGTCATGACAAAGTGCATAATCTGTTTGGATATAATATGACCAGAGCAGCAGGAGAAGCATTTGAACGGATTGATCCTGACAAACGTTTTCTTATGTTTTCACGTTCTTCATATGTGGGCATGCATCGTTATGGTGGAATATGGACAGGTGATAACAAATCCTGGTGGTCACACATTTTATTAAATTTGAAAATGATGCCGTCTTTGAATATGTGTGGTTTCTTGTATACAGGAGCAGATCTCGGTGGATTTGGGGCAGATACAACAAGAGATTTGCTGTTGCGCCACCTTGCATTAGGTGTGTTTACACCATTGATGCGTGATCATGCGGCAAAGGGTACGAGAGAGCAGGAATGTTATCAGTTTGAACAGATAGAAGATTTCCGTCATGTGATTGGTGTCAGATACCGTCTGATTCCATATTTGTACAGCGAATATATGAAAGCTGCATTGAATGACGATATGTATTTTAAACCATTGGCATTTGAATATCCAAAGGATAAGAGGGCTGTTCGTGTAGAAGATCAGTTAATGATCGGAAATGAGATTATGATTGCCCCGGTTTACGAACAGAATGCAAGAGGCCGTTATGTTTACCTTCCGGAGACAATGAAGTTTGTCAAGTTCTTACCAGACGGAACAATCATGGAAGAAATTTTAGAAAAAGGCGATCATTATGTTGAGATTGCATTAAATGAAGTGCCATTATTTATCCGAAGTGGAAAATGCATTCCATTGGCAGAAGCAGTGGAATCGGTGGCAGAGCTGGATACAGAAAATTTGAAAATGATCGGATTTGAAGGCGCACAATATACACTGTATGAAGATGATGGAATTCATAAAGATTACGAGAATGTAGAAAATTATCGAAAACTAACAATGTAAAAGGGATACTAAAAAATCATAATAAAAATAAAAAAGGGATTGACATACTCAATCACTATGCTTATAATAAAAACAATTTAACAGAGTAAACCGTTGAAGCGGAGATAACAGCATATCGTGCATTCACAGAGAGTCCGGGAAGGTGAGAGCCGGGTAAAACGCAGAGTGTTAAATGGACCGCAGAGGGCATACGGGAAAGAATCATTTGATTCAAGTATGGTATGACGTGAAGACATACGTTAGTTGTCGGAGATATGTTAGTATCTTGCTAAGTGCACCGAAAGAATTAGAAGTAAGTAGATAATAAAATTTGTTATATTCGACAGATAAGATTTTTTCAGTGAATCAAGGTGGCACCACGAATTAGAATTTTAATCCGCCCTTGACAGTATATACAGATAGAATGTGTATGCTGTCAAGGGCGGATTTTTGCTTAAGGAAGGAGTTTATATGAATACTTATCCAGATTTACAGACAATCAAACAATACGCAGAAACCGGAACGTACAGAACAATTCCGGTCAGCATTGAGATGTACTCAGACATGTATACACCAATCGGTGTTCTCAGAGTACTGAAAAAAGTAAGTGACCATTGTTATATGTTTGAAAGCGCAGAGGATGCAAAGCAATGGGGCAGATATAGTTTTCTTGGGTTTGAACCAACGATGGAAATCAGTTGCAGGAATGGAAAGATTCGAATAAAAAATGGAGCTGTGACAGAAGCACAGACGAATCATCCGGGAAAATATATTCGTGAAGTGATAGAAAATCATAAAGCTCCGCAAATCGAAGGATTACCTACATTTACAGGCGGTCTGGTCGGATATTTTTCATATGACTATATCAAATATGTAGAGCCGACTTTGAATCTGGATGCACAGGATGATGCACATTTCCGTGATATGGATTTAATGTTATTTGACCAGGTTATTGCATTTGACCATTTGCAGCAGAAAATTATTTTAATCGTAAATATGCCACTGACAGAAGAGGACGGAAATGTAAAGTCCAAAGAAGCGTTAAATATGGCATATGAAGAGGCAAAACAACGACTTGTCAAAATAAAAGAACTGATTGAAGCCTGTGATTATGCACCACATGTTCCGCTTAAGCTAAAGAGTGAATTTACACCTCGATTTTCGAAAGAAAAATATTGCGAAATGGTAGAAAAAGCAAAGCATTATATTTATGAGGGGGATATCTTCCAGGTAGTTCTTGCCAATCGGTTAAAGGCAAAGATAGAAGGAAGTATTTTGGATGTGTACCGGGTACTTCGAACGACAAACCCGTCACCATATATGTTTTATTTCTCAAGCAATGACATCGAGATTGCAGGAGCATCTCCGGAGACACTTGCTAAATTAGAGGGCGGCACGTTACATACATTTCCATTGGCAGGGACAAGAAAAAGAGGCAACACCTACGAAGAAGACCAGGCATTGGAGAAAGAACTTCTTGCAGATGAGAAAGAACTTGCAGAACACAACATGCTTGTAGATTTAGGAAGAAATGACATAGGAAAAATCAGTCGGATTGGAACGGTGGAAGTGGAGAAATATATGCAGATTGAACGATTCTCGCATGTAATGCATATCGGTTCAACCGTGAAAGGACAGATTCGAGAAGACAAAGATTTCGTAGACACAATCGATGCCATCCTTCCGGCAGGAACGCTGTCCGGTGCTCCAAAGATTCGGGCATGCGAGATTATCAATGAATTGGAGGATTGCAAGAGAGGTATTTACGGAGGTGCAGTCGGATATATTGATTTTACAGGAAATGTAGATACGTGTATTGCAATCCGCATGGCATATGCAAAAGAAAATGTAGTTTATGTGTGCTCCGGCGCAGGAATTGTTGCAGACAGCATTCCGGAAAATGAATATCAGGAATGTATCAACAAAGCAAAAGCAGTGACAAAGGCAATCGAGCAGGCCGGAAAGGGGATGGAAGCATGATCTTACTAATTGATAATTACGACAGTTTTTCATATAACTTGTATCAGCTGATTGGTTCGGAAAATCCAGATATCAAGGTGATTCGAAATGACGAGAAAACAATTGAAGAAATCCGGGAAATGTCCCCAGACTATATTGTGTTATCTCCGGGACCGGGAAAGCCAAAAGATGCAGGATGCTGTATTGATGTTGTGAAAACATTTGCCGGAGAAATCCCAATTCTTGGGGTGTGCCTTGGACATCAGGCAATTTGTGAAGCGTTCGGGGCGACTGTATCTTATGCAAAAGAATTGATGCATGGAAAAACTTCGCTGGCAAAAATAGATACGAAAAGCAAAATATTTCAGGATATGCCGCAACAGGTTCCGGTTGCAAGATATCATTCTCTGGCGGCAAGAAAAGAAACATTGCCGGAGGAACTTCTAATTACAGCACAGACGGAAGATGGAGAAGTGATGGCGGTAGAACATAAAAGTTATCCTGTTTATGGGTTACAGTTTCATCCGGAATCTATTCTGACACTGGATGGAAAACAGATAATACATAATTTTTTGAAGAAATAGAAAGAGAGGGATACGACATGATCCGAGAAGCAATTATGAAACTGGCAAAAAAAGAGAACCTGACTTATGACGAGGCATATACTGTAATGGATGAAATTATGGGAGGGAAAGCGAGTGATGTGCAAAAAAGCGCTTATCTGACGGCACTTAGTATGAAAGATGAGACAATTGATGAAATCACAGCATCTGCAGCAGCGATGCGGGCACATTGCGTCAAGTTACTTCACAATGTAGATGCATTGGAAATAGTTGGAACCGGTGGTGACGGAGCAAATTCATTTAACATTTCAACAACATCTTCCATCGTGATAGCAGCAGCCGGGGTTCCGGTTGCAAAACATGGGAATCGTGCAGCATCAAGTAAATGTGGAGCCGCAGATGTGCTGGAAGCTCTTGGTGTTAAGATTGCAATTCCACCAGAGAAAAGTGCAGAGCTTCTGGAAAAAATTAATATTTGTTTTCTCTTTGCACAAAATTACCACATTGCAATGAAATATGTTGCACCAATCCGAAAAGAATTGGGAATCAGAACTATTTTCAATATTTTAGGACCGCTTGCAAATCCGGCAGGAGCGAATATGCAGGTGATGGGAGTATATGAAGAAGCATTGGTAGAACCTCTTGCAAGAGTGCTTGAAAATCTCGGAGTGAAAAATGCGTTGGTTGTATATGGACAAGATCAGTTGGATGAAATTTCAAGCTGTGCTCCGACAACAATTTGTGAAGTGAAAAATGGAGAGTTCAAAACATATGTGATCAAACCGGAAGATTTTGGATTCAAAAGTGCAGATAAATCGGAACTGGTAGGCGGAACCCCAGAAGAAAATGCAGTGATCACGAGAAACATTTTAAATGGGGAAGAGACAGGAGCAAAGAGGACAGCGGTATTGATGAATGCAGGGGCGGCACTTTATGTGGCAGGAAAGGCCCAGAGTATTGCAGATGGAATTCAGCTGGCGGCAGAATTGATTGACAGCAAAAAAGCGCTTGCAAAACTGGAAGAGTTTATAAAGTGTTCGAATGAGGAGTAGTCAGGATGATATTGGATGAAATTGCAGCAAAAACAAGGGAGAGAATTGAAAAAAGAAAACAGGAGATTGCACCGGAAACAATAAAAGCGCAGGCAGAGAAAATTGCAGAGAAGGAAAAGCAACAAGGGGGATTTTTATTTCCCTTTGAACAGGCATTGAAAAAGAATGGAATTTCATTTATCTGCGAAGTGAAAAAAGCTTCTCCATCCAAAGGTGTGATCGCAGAAGATTTCCCATATCTGGCAATCGCAAAGGAGTATGAAGCGGCTGGAGCTTCGGCATTGTCTGTGTTGACAGAACCCTACTATTTTATGGGAAGTGATACATATCTCAAAGAAATCGCAAATCAAGTACAGATACCGGTTTTGAGAAAAGATTTTACAGTTGATGAGTATATGATATATGAAGCAAAAGTGCTGGGAGCTTCGGCGGTACTGCTCATTTGCGCTATCCTCTCGGACGAAGAGTTGAAACGGTATGCAAAGATCGCACAAGAACTTGGCTTGTCGGCACTTGTTGAAGCTCACACAGAGGAAGAAGTGCAGCGGGCTTTGAACAGTGGAGCGAGAATTATCGGTGTGAACAACAGAGATTTGAAAACATTTACCGTAGATATTCATACAAGTGAACGGCTTCGAAGACAGGTTCCGCAAGATATCGTGTATGTATCAGAGAGTGGAATTAAGACACCGGAAGATATCAGACGGCTTCGTGAAAACGGGACAGATGCAGTGCTGATCGGCGAGATATTTATGAGGAGTAAAGATAAGAAAACAGCACTTAGCTGGCTGGCAGGTGAGGTTGAATGAAAATAAAATTATGTGGACTTAAAAGAATAGAAGATATCGAGGCTGTCAATGAGGCAAAGCCAGATTATATTGGATTTATTTTCGTAAAAAAGAGCCGTAGATATGTTTTGCCGGAAATGGCAGAGCAACTGAAACAACATTTAAACCCTGATATCGAGGCAGTTGGAGTATTTGTAAATGAAGATATAGACAAGGTGATTGAACAGGCAAAAAAGCAGGTGATCGATGTAATCCAGCTTCACGGAGAAGAAGATGTTGCATATGTGAAAGGTCTGAAAGAAGCGGTTGATGTGCCGATCATAAAAGCAATTTCAATGACAAAACCAGATGCCAGGCAACAGATTCGTATGTGGGAAATATCAGAGGTTGATTATTTACTGTTAGACAGTGGAAATGGCGGAACAGGAGAGCAGTTTGATTATAAATTATTACAAGAAATTGGGAATTTGAAAAAGCCATATTTCCTTGCAGGAGGCTTACATCCGGAAAACCTGGAAAATGCAGTTCAACAGCTGCAGAAAAATCAGCCTTATGCACTGGATTTGAGCAGTGGTATCGAGACAAATGGAATAAAAGATTTGGATAAGATGAAAAAAGCAGTGGAAGCTGCAAGAAGAATATAGTGACAGTGAACAACGAGGAGGAACTTAAGATGTCGAAAGGAAGATTTGGACAATTTGGCGGTCAGTACATTACTGAAACACTGATGAACGAATTGATTAATTTGGAAAAACAGTATGAATTTTATAAAAACGATCCGCAGTTTAACGCAGAGCTAAATCAGTTGCTAAAGGAGTATGCGAATCGTCCGTCACTTTTATATTATGCAGATAAAATGACAAAAGATTTAGGCGGAGCAAAGATTTATTTAAAAAGAGAAGACTTAAACCATACAGGTTCTCACAAAATCAATAATGTCTTGGGACAGGTATTAATGGCAAAGAAAATGGGAAAAACACGTGTGATCGCAGAGACCGGTGCCGGACAGCATGGCGTGGCAACAGCTACGGCAGCAGCACTTCTTGGATTGGAATGTGAAGTGTTTATGGGAAAAGAAGATACCGACAGACAGGCGTTAAATGTATATCGTATGGAACTGCTCGGAGCAAAAGTACATGCAGTTACGAGTGGAACACAGACTTTGAAAGATGCGGTAAATGAGACAATGCGAGAATGGTCTTGTCGTGTGAATGACACACATTATGTACTCGGTTCAGTGATGGGACCGCATCCATTTCCAACTATCGTGCGTGATTTTCAGAGTGTGATCAGTAAGGAGGCAAGAGAACAGATACTTAACGCAGAGGGAAAACTTCCATCAGCAGTACTTGCATGTGTCGGCGGCGGAAGTAATGCGATGGGAATGTTCTATAATTTTATCAATGATAAAGAGGTAAAGCTTATCGGATGTGAGGCAGCAGGCCATGGAATTGATACAGATAAACATGCGGCAACGATCGCAAAAGGAACACTTGGTGTATTTCATGGGATGAAATCCTATTTCTGTCAGGATGAATATGGTCAGATCGCACCGGTTTACTCAATCTCGGCAGGTTTGGATTATCCGGGAATCGGGCCGGAACATGCATACTTACATGACAGCGGACGTGCCCAATATGTTCCGGTTACTGATGATGAAGCGGTAGAAGCATTTGAATATCTGGCAAAGACAGAAGGAATCATCTGTGCGATCGAGAGTGCACATGCAGTGGCGCAGGCAATGAAGATCGCACCACAGATGGGGAAAGATGAAAGTATAATCATCTGTCTTTCAGGACGCGGAGACAAGGATGTAGCAGCAATCGCAAGATACAGAGGAGTGGAGATTTATGAGTAATTTAAAACAAGTATTTGAAAATGGAAAAGCATTTATCGCATTTTTGACAGCGGGTGACCCTTATGCAGACAAAACGGTAGATTATATTCTTGCGATGGAAGAAGCGGGGGCAGATTTGGTGGAGATCGGCATTCCGTTTTCTGATCCAACAGCAGAAGGAATTGTGATCCAGGAGGCGAGTATCCGTGCATTGCGTGCGGGAATGACAACAGATAAAGCCTTTGGAATTGTAGAGAAAGTAAGAGAAAAAAGTCAGATTCCATTAGTGTTTATGACGTATTTAAATCCGGTATTTCATTATGGATATGAGAAATTCTTTGCGCGTTGCGAGCAGCTTGGAATTAGCGGAATTATTATTCCGGATATGCCATATGAGGAGAAAGGAGAGCTGGATGAGATTGCTAAGAGTCATGGAGTGGATGTGATTTCAATGATCGCACCGACTTCAAGACAACGAATCCAGATGATTGCAAAAGAAGCAAGAGGATTTATTTATGTCGTATCATCCATGGGGGTGACTGGTGTACGTACAAATATTGAGACAGATATTGATGCCATTGTAGCATCCATACGCGAAGTGACAGATGTTCCGGCGGCGGTAGGATTTGGAATCAGTACACCAGAACAAGCAGTGAAAATGGCGTCGGCATCTGACGGTGCTATCGTTGGAAGTGCAATTGTAAAGATTATTGAAAAATATGGTGACAAGGCAGATGATACAGTCAGAGAATATGTGAAGAGCATGAAAGATGCATTGAAAACGCTGAAATAAGAAAATATACAAAAGGTGCAACAAATGAAGGGTAATATTTGTTGCACCTTAAATTATCCGGCAGAATTAAAAAAGTGTTGTCAGGTCTGTGATATCTTTGATTCTTGTCTTTGCATCAGGAACATCACCAAATCCATATTCTGCAAAAATGAAGGGAACATCAGCTTCTTTACATGCATCAGCATCGCCCTGTGTATCACCGACATAAACAACATCTTTCAGGTTGTTACGTTCCATTAAGGTACGGATCGTTTTGCCTTTGGATGTGTGTGTCTGACCAAAACAAAGCGTGTCTGTCACATATTTGTCCAGACCAGAAGTAGAAAGCATAACTTCTATATAACCACAGGCACAGTTGCTGACAATAAAGAGTTTGTACTTTTTGGAAAGTTTTTGAAATGTTTCTACAACTCCATCAAACACAGGACAAGGCTCTTTGGCAAGCAGTTGATTTTCATATTCAAAGCATAAATCTCCGAGGTGAGTGCGTTCTTTTAAAGGAAGCATAGGAAAAACAATGTCACAGATTTCATTCATTGTTTTGCCAAAGATTCTGTTTAGAAGCGGTGCATCAACGATTAAATCAAGATCCGAGTTTTCCTGGATCGCATTTGTCCAGGCCTTTGCGACAGCATCCGTTGAGTTCCAAAGTGTTCCGTCTACATCAAAAATAATTCCATCCATTTATAAGCGTCTCCTTTTATTGTGGTAAAATAATCGTTGCTGGTCACAGGTACTGTGAACAGTAACAAATAATCTAAATTTATGGATTGCAGTCATAAGAGTAAGAGACTGCAATTATTACGTAATATAATATAGCAGAAGGACTAAAAATCTTCAAGTTTTAGAGTACTTTCTGTTAGAACTTCCCCTTTAAAAACAAGCGGATTTAGTGTATACTCATAAAAGCGAAAGAATTGCCTTTTTGAATTTAAAAGGCCATTGAATGGAGAAGATGATATGCGTGAGAAAATTGTTTTGATAGACGGACACAGTATTTTGAACAGAGCATTTTACGGTGTTCCGGATTTGACAAATGCGGAAGGACTGCATACCAATGCGATATATGGATTTTTGAATATTTTGTTTAAAATATTAGATGAAGAACAGCCGGAATATCTTACTGTTACATTTGATGTACATGCGCCGACATTTCGCCATGAGATGTATCCGGAGTATAAGGGTACAAGAAAACCAATGGCAGAAGAACTAAGACAGCAGGTTCCTGTTATTAAAGAAGTACTGCAGGCAATGAATATTGCAACGATCGAGAAAGCAGGTTTAGAGGCAGATGACCTGCTTGGAACAATATCACATTCCTGCGAAGAAAAAGGGATGGATGTGGCGATTATCTCGGGGGATCGGGATACTTTGCAGCTGGCAACAGAACATGTCAAAATCAGGATTCCAAAGACGAAGCAGGGCCGTACAGAGATAGAGGATTACTTTGCTTCGGATGTAAAGGAAAAATATGGTGTGACACCAACTGAATTTATTGATGTAAAGGCATTGATGGGAGATACTGCGGATAATATTCCTGGCGTGCCGGGAATCGGAGAGAAGACTGCAACAAAGATTATTGTAGAATACGGGAATATTGAAAATGCACACGAACATGTGTCAGAGTTAAAACCGCCAAGAGCAAGCAAAAATCTGGATGAATTCTGGGATCAGGCCGTACTGAGTAAAACACTTGCTACAATTGATATCCATGCAGATGTGCCATTTGATCTGGAGGCTGCCAGACATGGCAATATGTATACAAAGGAAGCACATGATTATTTCCAGAGATTACAGTTTAAAAATCTTCTCGGACGATTTGATGTAGAGGCAGATTCGAATGATGTAGAAGAATATTTTAAAGAAATCACAGAAAAAGCAGAGATTGAACGGGTATTTGCGGAAGCAATGAAGGCAAAGCTTGTTGGAGTCGGGATTTCAGAAGATGCGGGAAATGTTCTGCCATTATTTGCACACGAGTCCGGATACGGAAGGATTTCTCTGGCTTATGATAGAGAAAAAATTTATACTATTCCGGCGGACATGGAAGTGAATATGGATTATCTGTTTGGAAAGCTTACAGAGCTTGCAAAGAAGGTAGACACATTTGCATTATGTAATCTGAAAAAATATTTATCATTGATTTCTGTGGAAAAAGAAGAACATTGTTTTGATCCGATTTTGGCAGCATATTTGCTGAATCCTTTGAAAAATGATTATGATTTTGAAGACATTGCCAGAGAACAGTTAAATTTGATAATTGATGAAAAAGCAGATGAAAAAACAAAATCCTGTTATGAAGCGTACACAGCATTTGCATCCGTAGAAATATTAAAGAAAAAGCTCGATGAGACAAAGATGAAAAAATTGTTTGATGAGATTGAGATGCCATTATTATTTACCTTGTATGATATGGAGCATGCAGGGGTGAAAATAGAGGCAGACGCTTTGAAAACTTATGGCGAGCAGCTCGGAAGTAAAATTGTAGAGCTTGAAAAGAACATTTATGACAAAGCAGGAGAAGTGTTTAATATTAATTCACCGAAACAGTTGGGTGTGATTTTGTTTGAAAAAATGGGACTGCCGAATGGCAAAAAAACAAAGACCGGATACTCAACAGCAGCAGATGTATTAGATAAACTGGCACCGGATTATCCAATCGTATCAGAGATTTTGGAATATCGTCAGCTTACAAAGCTGAAATCTACTTATGCAGACGGACTTGCAGGTTTTATTCAGACAGACGGAAGAATACATGGAACCTTTAATCAGACGATCACTGCCACAGGACGTATCAGCAGTACAGAACCGAACTTGCAGAATATTCCAATCAGGACAGAGCTTGGACGACTGCTTCGAAAGGTGTTTGTTCCGGAAGAAGGATATGTTTTTGTAGATGCGGATTATTCTCAGATTGAATTGCGTATATTGGCACACTGTTCAGGGGATGAACAGTTGATTCAGGCATACCGTGAGGCAAGAGATATTCACAGGATCACGGCATCTCAGGTATTCCATATTCCGTTTGATGAAGTGACAGATCTGCAGAGAAGAAATGCAAAGGCTGTAAACTTTGGAATCGTATACGGAATCAGCTCGTTTGGCCTGAGTCAGGATTTGAGTATTACAAGAAAAGAAGCAGCACAATATATAGAGAATTATTTTCAAACTTATCCGGGAATCAAGACGTTTTTGGATGAATCTGTGGAAAATGCGAAAGAACATGGATATGCAGTGACATTATATGGAAGAAGACGACCTGTACCGGAGTTGAAATCAAGCAACTTTATGCAGAGAAATTTTGGAGAACGAGTAGCAATGAACGCACCGATCCAGGGAACTGCTGCCGATATTATGAAAATAGCAATGCTCGGAGTAAACAGAGAATTAAAGAATCGCAATATGAAATCCAGATTGATTTTGCAGGTGCATGATGAATTGTTGATCGAAGCATATCAGGATGAAGTAGAAGAAGTGCAGACAATTTTAAAAGACCAGATGGAGCATGCGGCAGAACTAAAAGTACCTTTGATCGTAGATATGCACAGCGGAAACAACTGGTATGAAGCAAAATAACAAAGGAACGATATCAAAGCCAATATAGATATGCAATATAATTGCGGAGTATGAAATGAAAGTAATAGGAATTACAGGAGGAGTTGGCTCGGGCAAGAGTCAGGTTCTTGGATATTTGGAAAAAACATATAAGGCAAAAGTTTGTCAGCTTGATGAGGTGGCAAAAGAATTACAAAAAAGCGGGAAACCTTGTTTTCAAAAAATCGTAGAAACATTTGGAGAACAGGTGGTAGGAAAAGATGGTGAGCTGAATCGACCTGTTTTAAGCAGTATTGTGTTTCAAGATGCGGATAAGCTGGAAATGTTAAATAAAATTGTTCATCCACAAGTGAAAGTGGAAGTGAACCGTCAGATTATAGAAGAACAGAAAAAAGATACACCGTTGTTTGTGATAGAGTCAGCCCTGCTGCCGGAGTCGGGATATGAAGATGTCTGTGAGGAAATGTGGTATATTTATACGAAAGAAGCTGTTCGCAGAGAAAGATTAAAAGCATCCCGCGGTTATAGTGATGAGCGTATTACAAGGATGATCGCATCACAAAATTCAGAAGAGATGTTTCGAAAAGCATGTACCTATGTGATCGATAACAGTGGGGAGTTTAAAGAGACAGAAAAGCAGATAGGAGAAATATTATGAGGATGTGCAGCATTGCCAGCGGAAGCAGCGGCAACTGTATTTACGTAGGAAGCAATGATACGCATTTGCTTGTAGATACAGGCATTAGCAAAAAGCGTATCGAGGAAGGATTAAAAGAACTGGATGTGAAAGGAGAGGAACTCGATGGGATTCTTGTGACACATGAACATTCAGATCATATCCAGGGATTGGGAGTATTTAGCCGTAAATATGCGATACCGATTTATGCAACACCGGGAACAATCCGGGGAATTGAAAAATCTTCTAGTCTTGGAAAGATGCCGGAAGGGCTATTACATCCAATTGAGACAGATAAGATGTTTCAGTTGGGAGATATCGATATCCATCCATTTCAGATTTCTCATGATGCAAATGAACCATGCGGATATCGGATGGAGAATGCAGGAAAAGCAGTCGCAGTTGCGACAGATCTTGGAACGTATGATGATTATATCGTAAAAAAACTAAAAAATCTGGATGCAGTTTTGCTGGAAGCAAACCATGATATACATATGCTGGAAGTAGGAGGATATCCTTATCCATTAAAGAGAAGAATTCTTGGGGATAAAGGTCATTTATCAAATGAATTGTCAGGTCAGTTACTTTGTGATATACTACATGATAATTTGAAACATATCATGCTGGGGCACTTGAGCAAAGAGAATAATTATGCAAGACTTGCATATGAAACAGTGAAGCTGGAAGTGACACTGGCGGATAATGCTTACAAAGGAGAAGACCTGGATATGTGGGTCGCTAAGCGCGATTCGGTATCTGATATCATAGAGGTCTAGCCTGAGATATTCAGGTATGCGTACCGGATAGTATTTCCGGTACAGACAGAAATATAATATGGAATAATGTACATCTTGAGACAATTAGGAGGAGAAAATCATGAAGAAATGTATCGTAACTGTAGTGGGAAAAGACACCGTAGGAATTATCGCAAAGGTATGTACATACTTGGCAGACAATCAGATCAACATTCTGGACATTTCTCAGACAATCGTACAGGGATATTTTAACATGATGATGGTTGTTGACGCAGCAAATATGAAAAAAGATTTTGCAGTAGTTTGTGATGAACTGGAAGCTCTTGGAACAGAGATCGGTGTAGCAATCCGCTGTCAGAGAGAAGAAATTTTCGAAAAGATGCATAGACTGTAAGAGGTATCATACAGACATACAGAAACAAGATCAAAAAAACGAATATGTGAGGAAATAACGCTATGATTAATATGTATGAAGTATCTGAGACAAATAAGATGATCGAACAGGAGAATCTGGATGTCAGAACAATCACACTTGGAATCAGCCTATTAGATTGTATTGATTCTAACCTGGATGAATTGAACCGTAAGATTTATGAGAAAATCACAACAGTGGCAAAGGATCTGGTTTCAACAGGTCAGGATATTGAAAAAGAATTTGGAATCCCAATTGTCAATAAAAGAATTTCTATTACACCTATTTCTTTAATCGGAAGTGCCGCATGTAAGACAACGGAGGATTATGTGACAATAGCCAAAACACTGGATAAAGCAGCAAAAGAAGTAGGAGTTAACTTTATCGGTGGATATTCAGCACTTGTGTCAAAGGGCATGACAAAAAGCGAGGAAAATCTGATCCGTTCAATTCCACAGGCACTTGCACAGACAGAGAGAATCTGTAGTTCAGTGAATGTGGGTTCAACAAAAACAGGAATTAACATGGATGCAGTACGTCTTTGCGGAGAGATTGTGAAAGCAACAGCAGAAGCAACAGCAGATAATGATTCCCTTGGATGTGCAAAATTAGTTGTATTTTGTAATGCACCGGATGATAATCCATTTATGGCAGGTGCATTCTTAGGAGTAACAGAAGCAGATGCAGTGATCAATGTCGGTGTCAGTGGTCCTGGAGTTGTAAAGAAAGCGTTGGAAAAGGTTCGTGGAAAAGGATTTGAAGAACTTTGTGAGACGATCAAGAAGACTGCATTTAAGGTTACCAGAGTAGGACAGCTTGTTGCAGGAGAAGCTTCAAAGCGTATGGGTATTCCATTTGGTATTATTGATTTATCTCTTGCACCTACTCCGGCAGTTGGAGATAGTGTGGCTGAGATTTTGGAAGAAATCGGATTGGAAAGAGTTGGAGCTCCGGGAACGACAGCAGCGCTTGCTATGCTTAATGATCAGGTGAAGAAGGGCGGAGTTATGGCTTCTTCTTATGTTGGCGGACTTAGTGGAGCATTCATTCCTGTCAGTGAAGATCAGGGAATGATCGATGCAGTAAATGCAGGTTCTCTTACATTGGAAAAACTTGAGGCAATGACATGTGTGTGCTCTGTTGGACTGGATATGATTGCAATCCCTGGAAAAACAAGTGCAAGTACAATCTCAGGTATGATTGCAGATGAGATGGCAATCGGTATGGTCAATCAGAAAACAACAGCAGTACGTCTGATTCCGGTCATTGGTAAAGATGTAGGAGATGTAGCAGAGTTTGGTGGATTACTTGGTTATGCACCAATCATGCCAATCAACGAATTTGGATGCGAGGCATTTATCAGTCGCGAGGGAAGAATCCCAGCGCCAATTCATAGCTTTAAGAACTAATAAAGAAGTTTATTCTGTGTGAAAAGACATTTGTCGGGCACAGGTTGGAAAACGAATAGGGGAACTAATTAAAGATGAGTAAAATTGCAATAGTAACAGACAGTAATAGTGGAATTACACAGGCGATGGGGAAAGAATTGGGAGTATATGTTGTTCCAATGCCATTCTATATTAATGAGGAATTGTTTTTTGAAGATATCTCACTCTCACAGGAGGAATTCTATCAGAAATTAGGAGAAGATGCGGAGATATCTACTTCGCAGCCATCTCCTGGAGATGTGATGGATCTGTGGGAAAAATTGCTTGAAGAATACGATGAGATTGTACATATCCCGATGTCGAGTGGGCTAAGCAGCACTTGTGAAAATGCAATTTCTTTGTCTATGGAATACGATGGAAAAGTACAGGTTGTAAACAATCAGCGCATTTCAGTGACACAAGAGCAGTCAGTCAAGGATGCATTGGCATTGCGTGATGCAGGTAAATCGGCAAGCGAGATCAAAGAAATTCTTGAAAAAGAAAAGTTTGAGTCAACAATTTATATTACTGTAGATACCTTGAAATATCTAAAAAAGGGTGGAAGAATCACAGCTGCGGCTGCGGCACTTGGAACAGTGTTAAATCTGAAGCCGGTGTTGACGATCCAAGGTGATAAGTTAGACGCATTTTCAAAAGTGCGTGGATTGAAAGCTGCAAAACGTACAATGCTAAAAGCAATTGAACATGACATTGAAGAGCGATTTAAAGGAAAAGAAGATCAATTGATTCTTGGTATGGCGTATACAGGAGATGAAGAGGCAGCGCAGGAATGGAAAGAAGAAATTCAGAAAAAATTTCCACAGTATGAACTGACAAGTGCACCATTATCATTGAGTGTGGCATGTCATATCGGACCTGGTTCGCTTGCAATAACATGTACGAAGAAAGTAAGCTTGTAAAATTAAAAAAGTGTATATACGATAATAAGAAAGCTATTGTTTGAGGAAATTCAAACAATAGCTTTTTGAATTTATGAAAAATTATAATTTAAAAATGCCATGGTTATATTCATTTTTAAATGGAGTCCGGAATTTTTCGGTAATTACAGAATTATACAAGTTTGAAGCTAAAATATCTTGATTTAGCATATGTTGGCCGGTTTCTGAAAGCTTGTCTTGCTTGTATAGCTTTGTTAACAAAGGGAGTGTTCCGGTTTTAGAAATCGCAGAAATTACTTTTTCACTATCTTTTCTGAAGCCAAGCAAATGTGCATAGTAATGATATCCATCAGTTAGATAAGTTTCCTGTTCCTTCTTTTTTAGGCCAAGCATAATATGCAATAGTGCACGATTGATTCTTGTCTGTGTTACTTCTTTTGTTTTTAACAATTCACAGAATTGACGATAATCAAAAAAGTTATTCAGATTTGCATAAATACGATTAGCCAATTCTTCAGAAACATCTACATAACGGATGAGCTTTTCCGGAGTTTTGTTTAACAGCTTATATTTTAGAAGAAGTGAAAAATCTTGTTCTGAGATTGGATAAAGAACCTGATGGTTTTCTTCTAATAATTTAAAACAAGATGATGGCACCTGTTTTGCTAATTCACCTGAGATGCCGGAAAAACGTGTGTGTCCGTTTCGGTGAAGACCTTCTGATGCAGTGCCGGAGGAATCGGAATACGCAAAAAGCGAACGGATTGCAGAAGCAGAACTGTATGTTGTGCGCAGTGTCCGGTCATGGTAATGAGAATCCTGTCGTTTGATCGTGCAAGGTGTGATGTTGCTGTTTAAACGTCGGAGTGCTTTTAAGTATTCTACACCAAGAATATTATTTGGATTGTTTAATAAAAAAGAAGAATCGGCAGTTTTCATAATTGTGCCAAGAGCTTCTTGCCTTGCAGCAGGAAAGGAAAGTCCGCTTCGCAGAGCTTCTTGTAAAAGTTGTTTGTATTCGGTCGGCTCTTCGCATAAAATATCAGCAATTGCCTGAAGTCCCTGTAAATCATTGCACTCACTTCCGAAACAAAGATAATCAACGATTCCAAGCTTGTCTAATAAGGATACCGCCCCGAGGGCAAATAGCTCCGCACTGCCGGTAGAATAGCAGACGGGAAGCTCAAAGACAGCGGCAGCTCCGCAGTTCAATGCCATCTCTGCCCGCAAACGTTTTGGCATAATGGCAGGCATGCCTCTTTGTACATAGTCCCCACTCATAACAACGATGGCGGCATCCGCACCGGTTATTTTTTTTGCCTGTTCAATATGATATTTGTGTCCATTGTGAAAAGGGTTGTATTCTGTGATTAATCCTACGATTTTCATGTTTTTAACATTTTACTCCTTGTATATGTTATTACAAACTATTATACTATATAAAGATGTCTGATGAAAGAGGTTGGATGCAATGGAAGAATTAAATAGTGAGATATTATTAGAATTATTAGATGCAAGAGAATTTAAGAAGTTAAAAGAAAAGTTGGAAAACATGCATCCTGTCGATATCGTTGAAGTAATGGAAGAAGTGGGAGAGCGTCAGAGAGTTTTGATGTTCCGTTTGCTTGCAAAGGAAGAGGCGGCAGAAGTATTTACAGACATGAACAGTGACATGCGTGAAGATCTGATTAACGCATTGACCGATTCAGAGCTGGAAGAAGTCATGGAAGAGATGTATGTGGATGATACGGTTGATGTCGTAGAAGAGATGCCGGCGAATGTAGTTGATCGTCTTTTGAAGGCAACCGATGAAGAGACACGAAAGAAGATCAATGCACTTTTACAGTATCCCGAAGACAGTGCGGGAAGCATTATGAATATTGATTATATCAGTCTGCGAAAAGAAATGACCGTAGAAGAGGCTATTTTAAAAATTCGTCAGGTTGGTATTAATAAAGAAACGATTTATACCTGCTATGTGACGGAGAAGAAAAAGCTGATCGGTTCGGTTGATGTAAAAGATCTTCTGACAGTAGGAGAATCCAGACTGATTGAAGAAATTATGGATGAGAATGTATTGTGTGCAAGGACGCTCGACGATCAGGAAAAGGTGGCAGCCATGATTGAGAAATATAGTCTGGTAGCTATTCCAATTATCGATCATGAGAATTGTCTGGTTGGAATTGTAACAGTAGATGATGCGATGACGGTATTACAGGATGAAGCAACAGAAGATATCAGTATTATGGCCGGTGTCACACCGAATGAAGATTCTTATTTTGGCACATCTGTTTTTCAACATGCAAAGAACAGGGCACTTTGGCTGATGCTGTTGATGTTGTCTGCAACGGTCAGTGGAGAAATACTGGCTCATTACGAGTCGGCGATGGCGGTCATGCCGATTTTGATCACATTTATTCCAATGCTGATGGGAACAAGCGGTAACTGTGGCTCTCAGAGTTCAACAATGGTGATTCGAGGGATTGCTGTCGGAGAAATTGAATTTAAAGAGTTTTTCAAAGTTGTATTTAAGGAAATCCGAATTGCTATATTGGTAGGATTAATGCTGGCAGTTGTAAATGGAATCCGAGTTTATATTATGTATGATCAGGATATAATGCTTGCAATTGCGATTGGTATTACGATGATCGCGATTGTTTGTATGGCAAAGTGTATTGGATGTACATTGCCATTGTTTGCAAAGAAGATAGGACTTGATCCGGCATTGATGGCAGCGCCATTGATTTCAACGATTATGGATACCTGTACAATTTTGATGTATTTTGCGATTATTACAGCATTTTTTAAATTATAAAAATAAGAGTAAATGGAGTGGTTTGAAAAATAACCGCTTCTTTTTTTGTTGGCTTTAAAAATTGAAAAATACAATTGTTCCTAAAAAAGTACAAGATAGATAAAAAAATAACGAAAAAAAGGCATATTGTACTAAAAAATGCACATAGAATCCCCTTGTTTCCCTAAAATCTTTGAGGTATAATGGGGGCAGTGAGAAAAATGAAAGGTGGCTTTAAATCATGGGATTTATTGATGAAATCAAAGCAAGAGCAAAATCTGATATTAAAACAATTGTTCTTCCAGAGACAGAAGACGAAAGAACTTACAAAGCAGCAGAGGCAGTTTTAAAAGAAGGAACAGCAAAACTGATTCTCGTTGGTAGTAAAGAACAGATTGAGAAGGTTGGCGCTGGATATGATCTTACAGGAGCTCAGATTGTAGATCCTGCTACAAATGATAAGACAGAAGCATACATAGCAAAATTAGTCGAATTAAGACAGAAAAAAGGTATGACAGAAGAACAGGCAAGAGAATTGCTGTTAAATAACTATTTATATTATGGCGTAATGATGGTAAAAATGGGAGACGCTGACGGAATGGTATCAGGAGCATGCCATTCAACAGCAGACACACTTCGTCCATGCCTGCAGATCTTAAAGACAAAACCAGGTACAAAACTGGTTTCAGCATTCTTCGTAATGGTAGTTCCGGATTGTGATATGGGAGCAAACGGAACATTTATCTTTGGAGATTCAGGACTTGAACAGAATCCGGATCCAGAGAAACTTGCAAATATTGCATTATCTTCAGCAGAATCATTCAAGCTGTTAACAGGTGAAGAGCCAGTCGTTGCTATGCTTTCACATTCTACAAAAGGAAGTGCAAAACATGCAGACGTAGACAAAGTTGTAGAGGCAACAAGAATTGCAAAAGAATTGAATCCAAATGTACGTCTGGATGGAGAATTACAGCTTGATGCAGCAATTGTACCTTCAGTAGGAGAGTCTAAAGCACCAGGAAGTCCGGTTGCAGGACATGCAAATGTTTTGATTTTCCCAGATCTTGATGCAGGAAATATCGGATACAAACTTGTTCAGAGACTTGCTAAAGCAGAAGCTTATGGTCCACTGACACAGGGAATTGCAGCACCGGTTAACGATTTGTCTCGTGGATGCAGTGCAGAAGATATTGAAGGCGTTATCGCTATTACAGCTGTACAGGCTCAAGCATAAGGAGGATATTATGAACGTATTAGTAATCAACTGTGGAAGTTCATCTTTGAAATTCCAGTTAATCAACTCTGACACAGAGGAAGTTCTTGCAAAAGGACTTTGCGAAAGAATCGGAATCGACGGAAGACTGACATATCAGCCAGCTGGCGGAGAAAAAGAAAAAACAGATCTTGCAATGCCTACACATGAAGAAGCAATCCAGTATGTAATCAATGCATTGACAAACGAGAAAACAGGAGTTGTTAAGAGCCTGGATGAAATCGGTGCAGTAGGACATCGTGTTGTGCATGGTGGAGAAAAATTTGCTTCATCTGCAATTATTACAGAAGAGATGAAAAAAGCAGTAGAAGAGTGTAACGAACTTGCACCACTTCACAACCCTGCAAACCTGATCGGTATCGCAGCATGCGAGAAACTGATGCCAGGAACACCGATGGTAGGAGTATTTGATACAGCTTTCCATCAGACAATGCCACAGAAAGCATATATGTATGGACTTCCATATGAGTACTATGAGAAATACAAAGTAAGACGTTATGGTTTCCACGGAACAAGCCACAGCTTTGTATCTAAGAGAGCAGCTGAGATTCTTGGAGTTCCATATGATCAGACAAAGACAATCGTGTGCCACCTTGGAAACGGATCAAGTGTATCAGCTGTTCTGAATGGTAAATCAGTTGATACATCTATGGGACTTACTCCATTGGAAGGTCTTGTAATGGGAACACGTTCAGGAGACATTGATCCAGCTATCTTAGAGTTCATCGCTAAGAAAGAGGATCTTGATATTGATGGATTGATGGATGTTGTAAATAAAAAATCAGGTGTTTACGGATTATCAGGAAACCTTTCAAGTGATTTCCGTGATCTGTGGGATGCAGCAGATGCAGGAAATGAAAAAGCTAAAGTTGCTCTGGAAGTATTTGCTTATCGTGTTGCAAAATACGTTGGAGCATACGTAGCAGCAATGAACGGTGTAGATAATATCGTATTTACAGCAGGTATCGGAGAGAACGACCACGGCGTTCGTGAATTGGTTCTTGGATATCTTGGATATCTTGGTATTGAGATTGATGAGGAAGCTAACAATACAAGAGGTCAGGAAATCGTGATTTCTAAACCAGGTTCAAAAGTTAATGTATTGGTAATTCCTACAAACGAAGAGCTTGCAATCGCAAGAGAGACAGTTGCATTGTTGAAATAATTTCAAAGCCAATCAGGGACGGAGAAAAGTGGCTTAAAAAAGCCATTTTTCCCCGTCCCTGTTGTTGCCATGCATACGACAAAAAGGTTTGGTGGATCTTTTTAGTTTTGATGTGATTGATGCAGGACTGAACAGTAAGCCTGATTTTCTCTCTTTGAAAAAATCAAAAACTTCAAAAAAATAAAAAAAATGATTGACAAATACTTTTTACATGATATAATAGTCTTTGTGTGAATAGGAGTAGAACTATGCTGTTAAACCTATCAGACGTGTTATCAGACCGTCATCAAACGATTAATGAGACCGTACAACTGGATATGGAAGAGTTTCAGACAAGAACAGGAACTTATTCTATCATTCAAAAAGATCCGGTGATGATTACAGTTTCACATATGAAGAAGCGAGAATATCGGATTCAGGCAAAGTCAAAGATTTGTGTTTTGATTCCGTGTGATCGTTGTCTGGAAGATGTGGAGCAGGAGATTGTGCTGGATGTGGAGAAGCATGTCGATCTTGCGCAATCTGATGCGGAACTGGAAGAAGGATTCGATGAATCAAACTATATTGACGGATATTATCTTGACGTGGACAAAATGCTCTATAACGAGATACTAATAGGATGGCCGACGAAAGTTCTTTGCAGGGAAGACTGTAAGGGCATTTGTAACGTTTGTGGTCAGAACCTAAATAAGGGTACTTGTGACTGTGAAGACACGAGTCTTGATCCAAGAATGTCAGTTGTCCGTGATCTGTTTAAGAATTTTAAGGAGGTGTAACCTATGTCTATCTGTCCAAAGAATAAATCTTCTAAAGCAAGAAGAGATAAGAGAAGAGCTAACTGGAAAATGAGCGCTCCAAACCTTGTTAAATGCAGCAAGTGTGGAGAACTTATGATGCCTCACAGAGTATGTAAGGCTTGTGGTAGCTACAACAAAAAAGAAATCATTTCTGTTGACTAATTAGAAATGGGTAATGGCAAGGATTTGAGTAACATCAAGTCCTTGTTTTTTTTTCGTTTTTTTGATAGAATTATAGACAGTTATGTAAGGAGGAAAAAATATGTCCGAGACTACAATAGTTGCTCTTGATGCAATGGGCGGAGATAATGCACCGCAGGAGATTGTAAAGGGAGCGGTAAATGCAATAAAACAGCGAAAAGACATAAAAGTTCTGTTGGTTGGAAAAGAAGAGATACTGAAAGAGACTTTGAAAGCATATGAATATCCAAAAGAGCAGTTGGAGATTGTCAATGCTACGGAAGAAATCGAGATGGCAGAATCACCGGTTCTTGCAATTAGAAGAAAGAAAGATTCATCCATGTCAGTTGCGATGAAACTGGTACATGATAAAAAGGCTGATGCAGTAGTATCAGCAGGTAATTCAGGGGCAGTTCTTGTCGGTGGTCAGATATTAGTAGGCAAGATTAAAGGGGTAGAACGTACACCTTTGGCACCATTGATCCCGACTGCAAAGGGAGTATCATTATTGATCGATTGTGGAGCCAATGTAGATGCAAGACCTTCTCATCTTGTCCAATTTGCTAAGATGGGTTCTATTTATATGGAACATGTTATTGGAAAGAAGAATCCAACAGTAGGTATCGTGAATATCGGTGCAGAAGAAGAAAAAGGGAATGCTTTAGTAAAAGAGACATTTCCACTTTTAAAAGCATGCAAAGACATTAACTTTATCGGCAGTGTGGAAGCTAGGGATATTCCATCCGGAGCAGCAGATGTCATTGTATGTGAAGCTTTTGTTGGAAATGTTATCTTAAAGCTTTATGAAGGTGTTGCAGGCACTTTATTAAGTGAAGTGAAGAAAGGTATGATGTCAACTTTAAAAAGCAAGATTGGCGGACTGCTTGTAAAACCAGCATTAAAGACAACACTCAAGTCATTTGATGCAACTGCATATGGCGGAGCACCAATGTTAGGTCTGAAAGGGCTGGTTGTTAAAACGCATGGAAGTTCAAAGGCAACAGAAGTCTGTAATTCTATCATTCAGTGTGTAACATTTAAGGAGCAGGCAATCAGTGCTAAGATTGAGGAAGCAATTCAGTTAGAAAAAGAACAGGAAGAAACAAAAAAAGAAGATTAAAAGAAGAGAGGATTAAGACGATGGAATTTGAAAAAATACAGAAAATCATTGCAGAAGAGATGAATTTAAATGTAGAAGATGTAAAACCGGAAAGCAGATTTGTTGAGGATCTGGCAGCAGATTCTTTGGATGTGATTCAGATTGTGTTGAAATTAGAAGAGGAATTTGATATTGAGATTCCGGATGATGCAGTAGAGCAGATTTCAACAGTGCAGGATGCAGTAGATCAGATTAAAAGCAAAAAGAATGCATAAGTAATCAATACAAAGATATAGAAAAGCCCGTAAGGGGCTTTTCTGCTTTTAAATAACGAACTTGAGGTTACAATAAGGAGAAATCAATGGAAGATAAATTAAAAGAATTAGAGAAACGAATCGGTTATAAATTTCAGGATTTTTCTCTGTTAAAACATGCTTTGATGCATAGCTCTTATACAAATGAAAAGCATTTGCCAAAATATCAGTGTAATGAAAGACTGGAATTTTTAGGAGATGCAGTTTTGGAGCTGGTATCCAGTGAGTTTTTATTTTTAGAAAATCCAAAGGAACCGGAAGGAAAACTGACAAAAACGAGAGCAAGTATGGTATGTGAGCCATCGCTGGCATTTTGTGCGAGAGATATTGAACTTGGAAGTTATCTCCTGCTTGGAAAAGGAGAAGAAGCGACAGGCGGCAGAACACGCGAATCTGTTACTTCGGATGCAATGGAAGCGTTGATCGGAGCTATTTATCTGGACGGTGGTTTTGCTAATGCAAAAGAGTTTATTCACAAATTTATTTTATCTGATTTAGAGAATAAAAAGCTCTTTTTTGATAGCAAGACTATTTTGCAGGAAATCGTACAGGCAGATATTAACAAGCCAATTACGTACCAGTTATTGAAAGAAGAAGGACCGGACCACAATAAGGCATTTTATGTAGAAGTATTTATCGGTGATGTGGATTATGGAACCGGAAAAGGACGTACAAAAAAAGCAGCGGAGCAGCAGGCTGCATATCAGGCAATTCTGGCACTGAAAAAGAAATAATAGAACAGGTGATATATGTATTTAAAAAGCATTGAAGTACAAGGGTTTAAGTCATTTGCGAACAAGATAAAATTTGATTTTCACGAAGGAATCACGGGAATTGTAGGACCGAACGGAAGTGGAAAAAGTAATGTCGCAGATGCAGTCAGATGGGTTTTGGGTGAGCAGAGAGCAAAACAGCTTCGAGGCGGTTCGATGCAGGATGTAATTTTTTCTGGAACAGAGAATCGTAAACCGCTTAGTTATGCCTCGGTTGCAATTACGCTTAATAATGAAGACCATAAACTCCCGGTTGATTATGAAGAGGTCACAGTAACGAGAAAATTATATCGTTCTGGGGAGAGTGAATATCTGATCAATGGGGCAGCGTGCCGTTTGAAGGATATTAATGAGATGTTCTATGATACAGGTATCGGTAAAGAAGGATACTCTATTATCGGACAGGGACAGATTGATAAGATATTGAGCGGTAAGCCGGAAGAACGTAGAGAATTGTTTGACGAAGCTGCCGGAATCGTAAAATTTAAACGTCGTAAGAATCTGTCATTAAAAAAACTGGAAGAAGAAAGAATGAATCTGACTCGTGTTAATGACATTCTTTCCGAGCTTGAAAAGCAGATTGGTCCATTGGAACGTCAGTCTCAGACTGCGAGAGAATATTTGAAGAAAAAAGAAGCTCTGAAAACATTGGATATCAATATGTTCCTTCTGGAGACAGAACGCATTAAAGAGCAATTGAGTCAGATTGAAGGACAGTTAAAAATTGCAGAGGAAGAACTGGAACAGGCTGAAGGCAATTACGAAAAAATGAAGGCTGAATACGAGTCTGTTGAAGAGCAGGTTGATATCATTGATGCGGCATTGGAAACGTCAAAAACGCAATTAAATGAAACGAATTTATTGAAGCAGCAGCTGGAAGGGCAGATCAATGTTCTGAAGGAGCAGATCAATACAGTCCGTATGAATGATGAACACTATGAAAATCGTTTAAATACAATCTTTAAAGAAATCGAGTCCAGACAAGAACAAAAGGAAGCTCTGGAGAGTGAACGTCATAAGATCCGTCAGGAATTACAGCAAGAGTCTGCTCAAAACAGTGATGCACAGCAGAAATTAACGGATATTCAGACAAAGATTGCCCGTGCGACAGATGAGATTGAGCAGCATAAACAGGAAATCATGGAGCTTTTGAATAATCGTGCATCTACAAAAGCACAGATTCAGCATTTTACAACAACAAAAAGCCAGATTACAACAAGAAGAGCTTCTTTGAATAAAGTAATCCTTGAGATTGCAAGTCAGGGAGCACAGAAGAATGCAGAACTTTCGGATTATGCAGAACAAAGAAAGAAGGTTCAAGCAGAGATAGCAGGCTATAATCATGCGATGCAAGAGCAGGAAGAGCAGATTTTAGCTTATCAAAATGAAATATCAAAAGTAGAGCAGGAATTACGAACAGAGCAGTCAAATTATCACAGAGAAGTTTCCAGATTGGAATCTTTGAAGAATATGACAGAGCGTTATGATGGATATGGAAACAGTATCAAGCGAGTGATGAACAATCGGGATCATGAACCGGGATTGCTGGGTGTGGTAGCAGATATCGTCAAAGTGGATAAGGAATATGAGATCGCTGTTGAGACTGCACTTGGCGGAAGTATACAGAATATCGTAACAGATAATGAAGAAACTGCAAAACGGATGATTCAATTCTTGAAGAAAAATAAATTCGGAAGAGCAACATTTCTCCCATTGACAAGTATGCATGGAGGAAATGGAATCCGAAACGAAGAAGCTTTGAGAGAACCGGGTGTGATTGGACTGGCAAATACGCTGGTTCATGTTGAGAAAAAATATCAGGTTCTTGCAGATCAGCTGCTCGGAAAAACAATTGTGGTAGATCATATCGACCATGGAATTGCGATTGCGAAAAAATACAGACAGTCACTTCGACTTGTGACATTGGAAGGAGATTTAATCAATCCAGGCGGTTCTATGACTGGTGGTGCATTCAAAAATTCAAGTAATCTCTTAAGCAGACGCCGTGAGATTGAAGAGTTTGAGAAACATGTTGTTGTGATAAAAGACAAGATTCAGGAAATCGAAGAATCGGTGGCTGAAATAAAACAGAAGCGTACAGCATGTTATGAAAAGATTGATTCTTTAAAGCAGAATGTTCAGGAGGCATCTGTAGTTGAAAATACACTTAAGATGAATATGGAACAGGTGCAGGAAAATCAGAGAGAGCTATTCCAAAGACAACAGCGTTATCAGTCAGAATTAGGTGATATTGAAAAAGAGCTGGAAGAAATTCGTGACAACGAGGAGTCTATACAGATGGAATTAGAGACATCTGAAAATCTGGAAAAAGAGTTGAATGAGAAGATTGATATGATGCAGCAGACTTTAGAGACCGATAAGGTAAAAGAAAGTGAACAGCAGCATCTTTCAGAAAAAGTGCATCTTAATTTTGCAGGCTTGGAGCAAAAAGAAGCATTTGTACAGGAAAATATCAATCGTATTCAGGAAGAGATAAAACAGTTTGAAGAGGAACTGGAAGAGTTGAAACTGAATAAAGGAAATGCAGTTGAAGAAATTCAGGCAAAAGAAGAAGAAATTTCAGATTTGCAGAGAACGATTGAAGAGTCAAAAGATTTATTTGAGGAAATCCAGAAAGAAATTGAAGAAAAAACAAAACAGAGAGTTAGAAAAACTGAGAAAACTAGTGGTATTTTCAAATGGGGAGATGAAGAATAAATGAATACAACAGCAGAAATATATTTGTGGGGAACGAGAGTAGGTATTATACATCAAGATTTAGATAAGACATATGCATCTTTTGAATATGATGAAGATTTTTTAAAAAGTGGAATAGAAATATCACCAATAATGATGCCTCTTAGCAATATTGTATACGAATTCCCATCACTTTCCGGAGAGCCATTTTTCGGTATGCCAGGTTTAGTTGTAGACTCGTTGCCGGATACTTTTGGAAATAAAGTAATAGAACAATGGCTTGCATCACAAGGTAAATCAATAAAAGATTTTACGGCAATTGATAGGCTATGCTATACAGGAAAAAGGGGAATGGGAGCACTTGAATATGTGCCGGCTAGTTCAGAAATAAGTGATATAAATGAGAATATAAATATATCTGAGATGGTAAAATTTGCTTCTGATGTATTAAATCAAAGAAAGGCGATTACATTAAATGCTCAGGAGGCATTGACATATTCACAATTAGTTCAAGTTGGGAGTTCAGCAGGAGGTGCTCGAGCAAAGGCTTTAATTGCATGGAATGAAAAGACAAACGAGATTAAATCTGGACAGCTAAATTTGGACGAGAATTATGATTTTTGGTTGATGAAATTTGATAATGTTTCGAAGAATGGTGATCATGGATTAGAAGATGTACCGGAATATACCCTGATTGAGTATGCATATTATAAAATGGCTTTGGATGCGGGTATTCATATGAATGAATGTAGAATATACTCTAATGCTGGAGAAAATCATTTTATGACAAAGAGATTTGATCGTATTAATGGAAAAAAATTGCATATGCAATCGCTAGGGGCAGTAGCACATATCAGTTATAAAGAACCGAGACTTTGCAGTTATGAAATGGCGGTAGGATATATGCGTGAAATAAATTTGCCAATGATAGATATTGAGCAGTTTTTTAGTAGAATGGTATTTAATTGTATAGCGGTTAATCAAGATGATCATGTAAAAAATATATCATTTTTGATGGACAGAAGTGGGAAATGGAGATTATCACCGGCATATGATATTACTTATTCATATGATGTTACTAACAAGTGGCTGAATGCTCATCAAATGACAATAAATGGTAAAAAGAGCGACATTAATCTAACGGATTTATTAGAAGTTGGTAAAAAGATGGGACTTAAAAAGAAAAAATGCATAGATATTATTTCTAAGATAAATTTAGTAGTCAAAGATTTTGAAAAGTATGCAAGTGAAGCAAATATTAGAGAGAAGACTTATACAGATATAAAAAAGATTCTTGAACAAAATAAGATAGAACTATAATTTTATTAACAAATTCAATTATAAATATACAAAACATGTAAATCTGGAGTATATATTTCCGAGTGGCGCAAAAGTTTAATTTTTAAATAATTGGAATGCAGAGATATAGATTTAATCATAATCATATATCTTTGCATTTTATTGCTTT
>OIZF01000009.1_pt1 | contig 147482 bp, 137 predicted proteins | sample 1588471 | NCBI WGS metagenome assembly OIZF01 (sample SAMN03283279) | human gut metagenome | biome: human-associated habitat; material: feces | host: Homo sapiens | place: Peru | collected 2012
GACGACTTGTACATCTTACCACCTCATTACCCAATTGTCAACACTTTTTTTGAAAAAACTTTGATTTTTTTCAGATTACAACAAAATATACACAAAGATTGTTATATTCATAAAGTTTTTGTATAAATTTTCCCATAATATATATAATGTATATAATATATAATATACTTGAAATAATAAACTAAATTTGATATAATATTAAAACAATTTTAAAGGAGGTTGAGTTATGCCAATCAGAATTGATAATGAATTGCCTGCAAAGCAGCGACTTGAAATTGAGAATATATTTGTGATGAGCAATATGCGTGCAGACACGCAAGATATTCGCCCACTTAAAATATTGATACTCAACCTGATGCCTACAAAGTTGGAAACCGAAACTCAGCTGCTTCGGCTTTTGAGTAACTCTCCGCTTCAGGTTGATGTTGAATTTTTACAAGTTGCAACTCACGAAGCAAAAAATGTTTCTAAAAGTCATATGGACAAGTTTTACGAAACATATGATGATGTTAAAAACAAAAAATATGACGGAATGATTATTACAGGTGCTCCCGTTGAGCAAATGGAATTTGAAGAAGTTGACTATTGGGACGAGCTTTGCAAAATAATGGAATGGAGCAAAACAAATGTTTACTCCACATTTCATATTTGCTGGGGTGCCCAAGCCGGACTTTACTATCATTACGGTATAAAGAAATATCCAACAAAGAAAAAGATTTTTGGCATTTTCCCTCACCAATGCCTTGATGAAACTCATCCTTTGATGAGAGGTCTTGATGATATTTACTATGCACCTCATTCCCGCCACACTGAAATAAAAACACAAGACATTGCACAGGTTAAGGATTTGCAAATTCTATCCTACAGCGACCTTGCCGGAATTCACATTGTTGCTGATATGGAATGCAGGAAGTTTTTTGTGACCGGTCACAGCGAATACGACAGAGATACTCTTGCAAGAGAATACTTCCGCGACAAGGAAAAAGGTCTTGATATTGATATTCCTTACAATTATTTTCCAAATGACGATGTAAATGCCACTCCTCAGATGGAATGGAAGAGCACGGCGAATATATTGTTTAATAATTGGTTGAACTACTTTGTTTACCAAAAGACACCTTATGATTTGAATACTTTATAAAGAAACCTCTTGATGAAGCACAATTCATCAAGAGGTATTTTTTATTCATAAAGTTTTGCGATTTGCTGTGCACGCTCTTTGACGGCATCGGCAAGATATTGCGGTTCGAGAACTCTAACTTTTTTGCCGAAAGACATAAGCCATGCAATTAATCCGTCGGACACAGCGACATCAACGGTTGTTTCAAAATGAGAACTGTCGTATGCCGAGAGCGGAACTTTTGCTCCGAAGCGGTCCATAATTTGCTCACGGAGTTCAAGTTCGCAGGCAATTCTGATTTTATCCGACTTGCCGCTGTACATATTGAACATCTTTTTTGAATAATCGGCAACATCAAAAGAATTCTTATACTCACTTACCTCGCCGACCGGTCTGGCAGGTTCATCAAGAGTATTAACCTTTCTGATACGGTCAACACGCAAGTTCATTATATTATTGTACTTTTGATTGTTGCAAATTAAATAGTAATGGTCATCCTTCCAAATGAGTGCATAAGGCGAAACAGTAAATGTTTTTTCGGTATAATTCTTTTTATTCTCAACATCGATATTACGGCGTTTATATATAAATTTAACTTTTTTACGGTCTTGAATAGCCTTATGGAGTGCATCAATGATATAATAAATTTCCTCATTATCACATTTTGTGCTTGGGTCGATATATACCTGTGTTACAATAGAATTCGCTTGATTTTTTGACACAAGCGATTCGAGTTTCTCAACAAGGCTTTGAGTTTTTTTAGGCGTGATAAATCCGGCTGAAGTAACAGCGTCAATAAGCAAGCGAACTTCGGGTATTTCAAATTTACGGCTTGCCATAAAAAAGCCGCCGTTTATCGGAGATTTTATAGAAACAATATCATATCCGATTTCTTTTAAAGTTTTAACATCGGCATAAATCGACTTGCGTTCACACTTAATTCCCTCATTTGCAAGCATTTCAATAATTTGACTTGTTGAAAGCGGATGTGCCTCGTCTGAAAATTCATCAATATATTTAAAAACAAGCAATGTTTTCAGTTTCTTTTCTGCCATAAATATTCCCCTTACATTTTCTATGGCATAATTATATCACATTTTACCAAGCTGTTCAACTATGGTACTGAAAATCGGACAACAATCTCCTGCACCTGACTTTCCGTCTTCTGTCATAATCACAATTGCATACTTTGGTTTGTCATATGGATACAACCCGACAAACCAAGTGTTTAATTTTTCAACGCCATTATAATACTGCCCTGTCTGAGCAGTCGCAGTTTTACCTGCCGACTTTTTGTCACCGTACATAACAATACGGGCTGTTCCGTCGGTAACAACATAACGCATATACTCAATAAGTTTTTTGCAAGTATTTGTTTTCAAAACTTTTTCTTTTGAAGGATAAACAATATCAGTTTGCACATTTTGATTGTTTACATTTGAAAGGACAAGTTTAGGTTGTGAATAATATCCGTCATTTGCAATTGTGCAAAGCACAGAAGCGATTTGAAGCGGTGAAGCGGTTAACTTACCTTGACCGAAGCCGAAAAGAGAAAGTTCACCTTTTGAGAGCAAATCAGATTTTGTAGGCAAATATGAATTAACAATATTCCATCCGTCAAATAATTCAGTATAATCATTAAAGCCCAATTTATCGCAAGTTTCAAGCAATTTGTCACTACCCAAAGTATTTGCTAAATTCACAAAATAGCAGTTACACGAATTGGCGAGTGCCTGCTTGAGTGTTTGATTTGAATGAATATGATTGTTTTGGCAGGAAAATTCGGTATCACCAACCTTAATTTTACCGGTGCAATTATATTTAATATTCACATCATTTTCAAGAGCACAGGCGGCAACGACTATTTTAAACACAGAGCCCACCGAATACTGACCGAATGCTTTGATTAAATAATTATCAAACGGCTTATTTACGCACGCAAGGATTGAAGAGTCCTCGGTATTCATTACAATTACGCATCCACTTTTCATTTTTGAAGAAGCAGAAACAGTTATATCCTGAATTTTTTTATCAACAGAAAGACGATAACCTTCTTTTGAATCATAATTTATCTGTTCAAGAGTGCCCTCATCACCGTCAAGAATTCTTCCGTTTGCGTCTATACCGAACATAACCGTGCTTTTGCCTATTTCTTCGCCTGTATGATTAAGCAACCCGTTTGATTGCTTTGCAATAATTTGATGAAGTTCGTTTTCTGAAGAATATCGTTTGTAAATCTTGATTGATTTTAACGAAGCACTCGGAAAATCGTCAATATCAACCAAAACAGGTTTACCGGATTTTAGCTGTTCTATAATTCTCTTTTGCTCTTTTTCGGTAAATAATTTATTCAATTCGGATACCGAACGAGGTGTCGGTTTTATAACGGCAACATATTTGCGTGAGTTATTTGTTGCGGCTATACCGGTACGATAATAAAGTGTAGGTTGCTTTTTGTCTATATTTAATGAATACGAATTTTTACCGCCCGAAACCACATAGTTTTTGCTGAATATAATATAACCTATTCTTCCGCAAATTCCACAAAACAGCAAGGTTATTGCGAGCGAAAACGACAAAATTCTTTTATACATAAAAATACCCCTTTGTACTGATTATGTACAAAAGGGATTAATTTTATTTACGCTCTACTCTGAAAATAGCATCGGGTGATATTTCTTTGTCACACTTAAAAGAATACACATCGGTTGCTTTGTTTGCAACATCGACAAATTCTTCGTCTTTTTCATTATACAGTTCTTCAACAGTAATTTGATACGGTTGCTTAAACGGCTCAACCACCTCAAGGGTGTCGCCTTGATAAAATCTGTTACGCTGTGTAACAGTTAGGCGTCCGTTTTGTTGGCTCTTGTAAAGTGCACACACATCCCAATTACGGATATATCCGCCCGTATCAAGCACTTGACCGTTTTTAATCGGTCCGAAATTAAAGCCTGTTGTGTATTCACGGTGGCTCATTTTTTCCATTTCGTCAAGAATCCACTGTGACGGAACAAAATCTTCTTTTCTGCCCGAAGCAAGATATTCGTCAATAGCATGACGATAAGCATAAGTTACAATAGCGGTGTAATACTCGCTCTTTGCTCTGCCCTCAATCTTAAATGAATCAATACCGGCACGGTCAAGTTCCGGAATATGATCTATCATACACAAATCACGAGAGTTGAAAATATAAGTACCGTTTTCGTCCTGATTAATCGGGAAATACTGACCCGGACGAGTTTCCTCAACAAGATGATATTTCCACCTGCAAGGCTGAGCACAATCGCCTCTGTTGGCATCTCTGCCTACCATATAATCCGACAAAATACATCTTCCGCTAAATGACATGCACATTGCACCGTGAACAAAGACCTCAATTTCCAAATTAGGATTTGTTTTGTCACGAATAGTTTTAATTTCATCAAGCGAAAGTTCTCTTGCGGTAACTATACGCTTTGCACCCATATCATAAAGAGCATTAGCCGCCGCATAATTGACGATACCAACTTGAGTTGACATATGAATTTCAGTATCGGGTGCATACTTTTTTGCTAATGAAAGCACACCCATATCTGCAATGATAAGAGCATCTACACCGATTTCGGCAACATATTTAAGATAATCGGGCAATGCACCGAGTTCATTATTCCTTGGCAAAGTGTTGCATGTTAAATAAAGTCTTTTACCCGCCGAGTGAACAATATTCACCGCTTCTTTTAATTGATCTGCATTGAAATTTGACGGATTTGTTCGCATACCGAACATTTCACCGCCAACATAAACGGCATCGGCACCGAACTTTACCGCTAATTTTAATCTGTCTATATCTCCCGACGGAGAAAGTAATTCTAATTTTTGATTCATATATTAATATTCCAAATAAGGTGCGTAAGTTTGTACCTTTTGTTTAAATTCACTGTATGTTTTTGCTGTATACATATTGCCTTTTGTATCGTGGAAAAAGAACTTTGCGGATGTTTCTTTTGGATACAAAGCGGCACGAATAGCATTTATACCCGGATTACAAATCGGACCTGCCGGTAAACCGACAACAGTTGATGACAAATTGGTGTTGTAATATGTCATATAGTATTCCGAAGTATGAGATGAAGTTGACGATAAATTAGGAGCAACCTTGTTTGTAATATAGTCGGAAGTGGACTGACAACCCAAGGTCGGGAAGTTAACGGTATCCTCCAAACGATTGTAAAGTATACCTGCAATCGTTTTCATCTGGTCATCGTTTGCGGCTTCTTTTTGAATAATAGAAGCAACGGTTATGATTTGATAGGTAGAATATCCCATCTTTTCAGCTTTTTGCTTATATTTTTCCGTGAACTTTGAATCGCCGTTTTCAAGGAATTTACGAACGGTACTTGCGGCACTCTCATTAATAAAGAACTCATAAGTATCAGGGAACATAAAGCCCTCAAGTCTATACGGAACAGAATCACTCGCTTTAAGATTAGTTACAAGCGAATAGGTAAAATCGGTTGACTGAATAACAGAAAGAAGTGCTGTTTTGTCGCAAACATCATTCTCCGACAGTTTATTAACGATTTCGGGAACTGTAAGACCTTCAGGGAAAGTTAAAGTAACCGTTTCGCTTGATGATGTGTCACCGTGCATTGTTACAAGCATACCCTCAAGTCCCATTTTACCGTTGAGATAATATACGCCTGCCTCATACGGTCCGCCAAGGCGAGAAGTTTTAATCATTTTATCCCTGAACTTAACAAAGAACTTACAAAAATTTTTGCATCTTATAAGACCTTTATCGGCAAGCATATCAACGGCATCATCCGATGTTTCAACCGCTTGCGAATAAGAGAGAGTTACATTTGATTTTGTCTTTGTAATTGCAAAAATATCATTCATACAAAAAATTGCATAAATCGATATAACAACCGATACGGCAATAACAATTATGAAGAAAAGATAGGTTGAACCTACACCGCTTGAAGGCTTTTTCTTCATTTTTGTTTTGGTATTGGTTGTGGTGTTGTTTTTATGATTAACAGGAGGAGTTACCTCGCTGTTTGAAAAATAGAAATCCGGATTATTTTTATTTCCGTTATTGAAACCGTACTTATCCATTTTTCCCTCCGTTAACATTGACAACACCGTTTTCCGAAACAATGAGGTCAACTTTTTTATCATATGTATCTGTCGGAACATTTTTTACAATAAGGCTATTATAACACAAACCGACAGAAATTAAAGAGTGAATTTGCAAAAATCTGTCATAATACCCTTTTCCGTAGCCAAGGCGATTGCCGTTTGAATCAAAGCAAAGCCCAGGCAAGATGATGATTGTATTGTCAAAAGAAGTAACCTTTTTACATTTTTCAATAACAGGTTCACGAACACCGAATGATTGAATTTTTAAATCATCAAAATCGGTTATGTAATAAAAATCCATATTGCCGTTGTTATCTACACAATAAGGTGCACCGACTCTTTTGCCTAAATCAAGCAAAGCACTGACTATCTCATCTGTGCAAATCTCATCATCAAGAGAAATATAGCACAAAACAGTATCGGCTTTTTTTATTTCATCAAGTGACAAGAGATTTTGTGCAATAAGGATATCTTTTTCAACTTTATTTTCAATAGATTTTCGCTTCGCTTTTATGTATGAGCGAAGTTCTTTTTTATCTGCACTGAATTTGGCTTCTGATTTCATTTGAAAGTTCCTCGCCTCGAAGTTGTTTTATAATTTCAAGACCAAAGTCAACAGAAACGCCTGCACCTCTTGCGGTAATAACTTTACCGTCGGTAACAACATATTTATCGGAAAGCGTTGCACCCTCAAGAGCGTTTTCAAATCCGGGGAAGCAAGTAGCCTCTTTAGCGTTTAGCAATCCCTTATGACCGAGAATAGACGGTGCGGCACAAATCGCACAAATAAAAGCGTTCGTATTACTTGCGTTGTCGATAATTTTTTGAACCGTTTGATTGTTTTCAAGATTGAGAGTACCCGGCATTCCACCCGGCAATACAACAGCCTCTACATCATAAAAATCGAATTCATCAATTTGCATATCGGTTTTTACGGCAACGCCGCAGGACGAAGTAACAATTTCTCCCGTTACGCCGACAAGCTTTGTTTCTACCTTTGCACGACGAAGCATATCAACCGGTGACAATGCCTCGATAATTTCAAAGCCGTCTGCCAAAAATACATAAACCATAATTATTCCCCTTTGTTTGAAAGCACAACAGGAGTTTTAAGTGAGCAACCCGCATAGAGATACTCATCAATCAATTCCCTGCACTCATCAAATTTTAATTTATCAACAGAATATTCAAAAGTCAGATTTTGTCTTTTATAATATTCAATTAAATCTTCGTTAGCCGGAATAAGGCACACTTCATCAAATTCAGCAACACAATGCTTAATGAGAGCACTCATATATCCCTTTTTTCTGTAACTCTGTGTTGTACAAGCCGCATAAATATAATGCGACTGTTTACCGTCAAGAACACAATCAACAAGATAAAGCATACTGACTGCTTTGTTGTTTTCAAAATATGCAAAGCAACTTGCATTTTTAATATTTTCTATAAAGAAAACAATGTCTTCCCTGCTGTCGCCAAACGCTTCAGACCAAAGCGGCACAATATCATCTACACTTTTTGTTATCTTAATCATTATATACCGCCGTACATTTTTCAAGCCAAATTTCGGGATGATAAGACTGCTTCGCCTTACGAAGTCCCTCAATTCCGAGGTCTTCCTCTCTATTGACATACTCGTATTCCATAAGACAATTTTTGGTGAATTCCTGATTAATAATCGCATATGCACCGATTACATCGGCAGGTGCTTTTTCAAAATGAGAAACAAAGCAATGGCCGCTCATTTGCGGTTCACCGAGAGTGTAAGCAATAACTTCGCCGTTAACTCTGATAAGTCCGCCTACAAAATCAAGCTCATCAAAATGCTCAAATGCAGAAAGTACCGCCTCGAATTCAAATGAATAATCCTCATCGTCAGGATCTTTATTCTCAATCCATTTAGAATGAAGTTCGATACATTCAGGAATATTATCTTTTGACAGTTTTTCAAATGACCAATCGGGATTGTTCTTTTTAAAATTAGTTATATGATTGCGTTTACCATGATATTTTTTACCTGAAAGCGAAGCCATTTTTTCGGTTGAATAAATATAATCGTTATTGCCGTCATCATATTTATATGTGAATTTTCCGGTAAAAGCCTCTTGCATAAGGCCTAAATAGCCGTCGGTGATACCGTAAATAACAGGTGTTTCACCAAGTGATTTTGCATAATCTATTATTGCATCTACGGCATCGGTAAAATCACCTTCACCGAGCGGCATAGAATAGGTGGTAGTACCGTCGTCATTCCATTTGCAAATCAAAAAATCTTTATACTTACAAATTTCGGTGGAATATGATTTTTGCCATATAAACAAATTGCCGAAAGTATACTCACAGTTCATACTGTTTGCATGTGCAAGGCATTTGTTTGCCCATTCTTTATCGGATATTTCAGGCTTTTTAAATTCAAGCATTGTTAAGTTCCTTTTCTACAATCTGAATGATTTTGTTATGAATTACATCTATCGGCAAAGGATTTTTTCCGTCAGAACACTCGACAATCGCCCAGCCCTGTTTTTTTGCGGCATAAAGTGCCGATTTTCTACAAGCATTTAGAAATGCGACATTTGCCTCGTGAACATCCTTTTTATTCTCATCACCATTGTAGCGTGAGGTCATAAGCTTTTGAGAAATCTCAACGGGCATATCAAGAAAAATTACAAGGTCAGGACGGGGAATTCCGATTTTGTTATATTCAAAATCCTCCGACCACTCGATATATTCATCCCACTTGCTTTCATCAACCTTTTCTGTTTGATAAATAAGATTTGATGTTGCATATCTGTCGGCAAGAATAAGTTTTCCGTTTTCATAATCCTCTTTCCACTTCAATTTGAAAGATGCAAAACGGTCAACGGCATAAAATGCAGATGCTGCATAAGCATTTACATCTGTTGCATCTGTGCCGAACTCTCCGCCAAGATACATATTTACAAGTGTGCTTGACGGACTGTCATAATCCGGAAGTTTAATCTTTTTGTATTCAATGTTATTTTGAACAATATACTTTTCAAGGAGGTCGGTTTGAGTAGACTTTCCGCTACCGTCCAAACCCTCCATAATAATTAAATTTCCCATTTTTTATTTTTTCTTTCAAGGTGTTCTTTTGTTCCGTCAGGACGAACAATATATGTGTTTTCAAGCTGACCGATGAGGCTCGCCTTATATGAATTGATATATTCCTGTCTGAGTATAGCCTGTTCTTCCTTTTCAGCCTCGGTAAGTCCTTCGGCTGTTTTTGATTTATGAGCAAGCTCGTTAATTCTTTTAATTTTTTCTTCTGTCATTAGTCTAAAAAGTCCTTTAATTTCTTACTTCTTGTTGGATGGCGAAGCTTGCGAAGTGCTTTTGCCTCGATTTGACGAATACGCTCACGGGTTACATTAAATTCTTTACCGACTTCTTCAAGAGTTTTCGGATTTCCGTCCTCAAGACCAAAACGGAGCTTGAGCACCTTTTCTTCTCTCGGAGTGAGAGTTTTAAGTACCTCTGCAAGTTGTTCCTTAAGGAGGCTCATAGATGCGGCATCGGCAGGTGCGAGAGCATCGTCATCAGGAATGAAGTCACCGAGATGTGAATCCTCTTCCTCACCGATAGGAGTTTCGAGTGATACAGGTTCTTGTGAAACACGAATAATCTCTCTTACCTTATCAACAGGGAGTTCAAGATAATCTGCGATTTCTTCTGGTGTTGCTTCGTGACCGTTGAGGTGAAGAAGCTGTGATTGTGCTTTCTTTACCTTGTTGATGGTTTCTACCATATGAACCGGAATACGAATTGTTCTTGCCTGATCTGCAATGGCTCTTGTGATAGCTTGTCTAATCCACCATGTTGCATATGTTGAGAACTTAAAGCCTTTTGTATAATCAAACTTATCAACAGCCTTTATAAGACCGAGGTTGCCCTCTTGAATAAGGTCAAGGAATTGCATTCCTCTGCCGACATATCTTTTTGCAATACTTACAACCAAACGAAGATTGGCCTCGGCAAGACGCTTCTTTGCATTTTCGTCATCATCTGCTATCTTCATGGCAAGTTCAATTTCTTCTTCTGCTGTCAAAAGCGGAATTCTGCCGATTTCTTTAAGATAAACCTTAACAGGATCATCCATTTGTGCGTTATCATTAACTGCCACAGAATCTGCGGCATCTGTTTCCTTCGGAAGGTCAACTTCAAGAGAAATACCATCAAGTGCTTCTGATGAGAAGTCATCAATAATACTGATATTATTTGAATCAATTTGGTCGTTGAGCTTTTCAAGTTCGTCAACATCAAGGTCAAGTTCAACAATAAGATTATCAATCTCCTGTGCGGTAAGGTGACCTGCTTGCTTACCCTTTTCGATTATTTTTTTAAATGCGTTTTCTTTCTTTTCCGCTTCTGTTACGGGTGCTTGCTTTTTTTCCATAATAATCTCCTCGTTTATGTATTCTTTTTGCTAAAAAAGTTTCTGAAGTCATCATCATTCATTTCAGAAGTATTTTTTAAATTTTGTTTTTTATATTCATTATCAATTACATTAATGCAATCGGTAAATTCCTTTTTAGGATTGGAACTGTTCTGCGAAACCGAAACAAGTTGTGTAAACTTGCCCATTTCTTCATCGGTAAATCCCTCATTGAACATTATCAATTCAAGTGATAAGTTATCCTTGATTCGTTGTGTTACGGCTTCATAAGCCTTTCTGTAAAAACCTGCCGTAAATTCATCAGGACTTAAATCCTTGCACAACAAATAGCAATCGGGATAAGTCATAAGCAATCCGATAACTCTTGCCTGTGCCTTGAGCGACACAGTTGAAGTATCGGCTTCAAAGCTTTCCTTACGGGTTCTACGCAAATCGTCATCAATGATCTTGTTATACTCTCGCTTTTTTTGACCTTTTGCCATGCGACTGCGGTATTCAGCAAGCTGTGCTTGAAATGCTCTTTTTTCTATTCCGAGTTCATCGGCAAGACGGGACAAATACAAATCCCGTTCAATCGGCGTTGCATTTGCAAGAATTTTTACTGCCTCGCTCGCAAACTGACTTTTACCTTGAGTTGTCTGAAGATTGAAACCTCTGCGAAGTTTCATAATCGCAAACTCGACCTCATTTGACGAATTTTCGAGCATATCGGCAAATCGTGCCCGTCCGAGATTTTTTATAATCTCATCAGGGTCTTTGCCTCCGCTGAGGGTCGGAATACTGATTTTAACATCAACCTGATCAAACAGCGAAATAGCTTTGTTAAGTGCTTTTTGACCAGCCTCGTCATTATCATAAACTAATATTATTTCCTTTGCGTATCGAGAAAGAAGTCTAACCTGTTCATTGGTCAAAGCAGTGCCGCAGCCTGCCACAGCGTTTGTAAAGCCTGCTTGGTGCATTGCAATGACATCCATATATCCCTCACACAAAATCAGGCTGTCTTTTCCGCTGTCCTTTGCATAATTAAGACCGAAAACTTCATTTGTTTTCTTATATACCAGTGTATCGGAAGTATTGATATACTTAGGCTTTGAATCGTCAAGAACACGACCGCCGAAAGCAATAAAATTGCCCCGAACATCAATAATCGGTGTCATAACACGATTTCTGAAATAATCGTAATATCCTTTTTCGCCTTTTCTGACAACACCCGCAGTGAGCATATCCGAAACATCATATCCCTTTGATTTGAGGTGCTTAAACAGCTCGTCCCAATTGTTAGGAGCGTACCCCAAACCGAAATGACGAATAGTCTTTTGAGAAAGTCCACGATTTAAGAAATACTGCAAACCGACTTTTCCCCGCTCACTCATCATATAGTTGTGATAAAACCTTGCGGTTTCACGATTTATCTGCAATATAACTCTTCGCTTTTTTGAAAGCGAATCGTCATATCCTTCGTCGGGCATTTGCATACCTGCCCTTTGGGCAAGCACCTTAACGGCATCGATATAATCGAGATTTTCTATTTTACGCATAAAACTTACGCCGTCGCCGCCTGCTCCGCAACCGAAGCAGTAGAAACTCTGCGTGTTTTCATAAACAGTAAATGACGGAGTTTTTTCATTATGAAACGGGCACAAACCGACATAGGTATTGCCTCGTTTTTTGAGAGAAACATAGCTTGAAATCAAATCAACGACATCTGTTTTAAGCCGAAGTTCCTGCAAGAAGCTATCTGAAAGTGACGGCATAATCAAAACTCCTTTCCGTAAATTAACACATATAAATTATTCTATCCAAAATTTAGGAACATATAACTGATTGAACACTTTAACAGAATAATTATCACTCATACCTGCTATGTAATCGCACACTGCACGGTCAACGCCCTCTTTTTCGGCGATGCCGACATACTGCTCCGGCATTTCTTCGGGTTGCTTTGAATAATGATCATAAATCTGCTCAAGCATTGCAACGGCTTTAACTTCTTCGCCTTTGCAAACAGGATTTTTGTAAACTGCAACAAACATAAAATCGTGCAAATCGTTAAACAATTCCCAAAAGTCATCGCTCATAAGAATTTTTTTGTCATTGCTGTTTTCAATAACATTGAGCACCATATTATTTATACGCTCACTTTTTGTCATACCGAGGTCCATTCTTATATCAAGAGGAATGTCCTCCTCGTTCATAACTCCTGCTCTTATTGCATCATCTATATCATGATTGATGTACGCAATTTTGTCCGCAATACGAATAATTTGACCTTCAAGAGTAAAGGCATCCTCACCTATTGTATGGCACAAAATACCATTTCTGACTTCTTCGGTGAGATTCAATCCTTTGCCGTCTTTTTCCAAAATATCAACAACACGAACGCTCTGCTCATAATGTTTGAAGCCGTTTGGCGAAAGCTGTGCAAGTGCTCTTTCGCCTGCATGTCCGAAAGGTGTATGACCCAAATCGTGACCAAGTGCGATTGCCTCGGTTAAATCCTCGTTGAGTTGAAGTGCTCTTGCTATTGTTCTTGCAATTTGCGAAACTTCAAGGGTATGGGTAAGTCGGGTTCTGTAATGGTCACCCGACGGAGCAAGAAACACCTGTGTTTTATGCTTCAAGCGTCTGAATGACTGTGAATGAATAATTCTGTCACGGTCACGCTGAAATGCAGTTCTGATATCACATTCGGTTTCTTCCCTTAATCTGCCTTTACTTTGCGATGAAAGACAAGCAAGCGGTGACAAAATTTTCTTTTCGTTTTCCTCGGAAATTTGACGAATACACTTATCCGTTTTTGCCCACTCCTTTCGTCAAAATATTATTAAAAATTTCTATCCATAAATACTATACTCAAAAAATATCAAAAATCCTTTATTTTTTTATCTTGACGGGCAAAAAATAAAAATGTATCATATTTAAGAGGTGTTTTATGGAATATATCTTGATTACGGCAATCGCATTAATTGTCCTTGCAGGCATAATTATATTTTTATATCTGCAAAACAACATATTAGACATAACTCAATATAATATAAAATCCAACGACTGCGGAAGTCTGAAAATAGTTCAGTTAAGCGACCTGCACTCAAAACCTTTTAACAAAGTGCTGAAAAAAACACAAGAGCTTAATCCTGATATAATTTGCATAACGGGTGACTACATCAATGACAAATGCAAAAACAAGGACAAAATGCTCAACTTTGGCAAAGAACTTGTTAAAATTGCAAAAGTCTACTACATCACAGGCAACCATGAAAGACGGCTTGAAAATTTTGATAGCATAATGCAAGAACTGTCGGACATCGGATTTATCGTTTTGCTCAACAGAATTTCTGTTTATAACGATAAAGGATTTGATGTGAACATTTTGGGACTTGATGAAAATCAAGCAGACTTTAAAGACTACAAGGCACGAAAGAACGGAACTTTTGTTTACAAGGATATGTCGCCGTATTTTGCCGAATTAGAAAACAACAGCGGATTTAAAATTGTACTTTCACATTTCCCGGAAAATTTTGAAAATGTGAAAGATATGAATTACAGTCAATATGATTTTGACATACAACTGTCAGGGCACGCACACGGCGGACAATTTTGCCTGCCGTTTATCGGTCCTGTGTTTTCACCGGGACAAGGCTTATTTCCAAAATACGCAAAAGGCTCATTCGGTGACAGACCGAAGTTGATTGTTTCACGAGGGCTCGGAAACGCAGAATTCCCTTTCAGGCTGTTTAACCATCCCGAAATAAATGTAATTAATATCAACCAATAAAGCAGAGAAAACAGGAAGCAGATAAGCCTCCTGTTTTTATTATACCTGTGCAAACTCAGAACCGATATATTCAAAACTATATTTTCCGTTGCTGACATCGGTGAGTTTTGCCTGCAAAGCCTCTACCCTGTCTTTCTTTATTGAAAAAGTGATTTTCACATTATCGGCAAAAACGCTGTTCTTAATATTTGCCGAAAAGTCGGACAAAAGGATATTCATCCTCTCATAAAACGAATAATCAACCGCAACGCTCATTACATCACATTCTGCCATTGTAATGATATGTGCAGCCTCGACGGCGATTTTTGAAGTATGGCTGTATGCACGAACCAAACCGCCTGCACCAAGGAGAGTACCACCAAAATATCTTGTACCGACAACGCAAACATCAACAAGATTTTCTTTGAGCAAAACATCAAGCATAGGAACACCCGCTGTTCCGCCCGGTTCTCCGTCATCACTGTATCGCTGTGTGTTGTTTTCACGCAAAACATAGGCATAAACATTGTGAGTTGCATCCCAATGCTTTGATCTGATTTGTGAAATAAATTCCGTTGCTTCCTCGACGGTTTTAACCGGTTTTGCATAGCCGATAAATTTTGACTTTTTTTCAATAAAAAAATCATCAGCAGATATTTCCACGGTTCTGTACTCTTCCATACATCCTCCAAAAGAAAAAACAAGGCAACAGAGGTTATACCAACTGTTGCCGTTATTTTTTGATTAGCCCTTCTTAGCAAATCTCTTGTTGAATCTCTCAACTCGTCCACCTGTGTCTACAAGCTTTTGCTTACCTGTATAGAATGGGTGACACTTTGAGCAAATATCAACTTTCATATCGCCTTTAGTGCTCTTTGTTTCAAATGTTGCACCGCAAGCACACTTAACTGTGCATGTCTGATATTCTGGATGAATTCCGTCTTTCATTACTTTCACCTCGCTTAAATTGCCGATAGTCGAAAGAATATAGCTGTTTTCAACTAAATCTTATAACGCAAGAATTATAACAAAGTTTAACACAAAATGCAAGTGTTTTTTTCAATTTATTTGTAAATACACACTTTATTTAGTGAAAACGAGTACAATACCGCTTCTTTTACCGGCTTCATTAATGTTTTTGCCACCGCTTTTTTATAAAAAGCAATTTGATTTTTATATTTGTCAATCAGTTCTTCCTCGCTGTCTGCTCTGTCGGTTTTATAATCAACAAGCACAAGTTCTCCGTTTTCTTCAAACACGCAATCGGCTATACCCTGAATCAAAACTTCATCGGTATAATCGGTTTTCTCAATTTCATTAACAGGAACAAAAGAAGAAACCTTAATTTCCCTGTAAATACGAGCACTGCCAAACATTCTCTCGGCAAAAGTTCCGTTAAAAAATGCCGAAAGTTTTTTTCTGTCAAGGCTCTTCGCCTGTTCTTCGGTCAAAAATGACATTGAAACCAATCGTTCAATTTCATTTTCAAGGTCATTCTTTGATGCAGAATAATCACAAAACTGCATAAATGTGTGCATAGCCGTTCCCTTTTGAGCCGATGTCATATTAGCTTTGCTCAAAAATGCAGGTTTTGATGATGTGAGATACTTGAAATCCTGTTCTGCAACATCAAGCGATGAAGCAGTGCGTTTTGATGTAAATGCAGACAATCCAAGCCTGTCATACTTAAACTGAAGTTTATCCTTTAATTCGGCAAGAAGTTCTGCATTGGACGAAGCCGGTTGTTCTTCCTGCTGTTCAGGCTTTTTATTTTCATCAAGGATTTCAATATCAAGCTTGAAATCTGCATACGGTTCAAAGCCTATATCGTCTTTTGAGCACATTTCACGCAGAATTTTTCCGTCTTTGTGAATAAGAGCACAGAGAGTAAGCAATTCCGCATCGGTATTCGCTTTTTTTACAACATACGGAGAAATGACCGACGCCGAAGAGGAACTTGACGATATTAATTTTTTTGAAACAGAATCGACATAATGCTCTACGCCTTTTGATGAAACGGAAATAAAGGTTACAAACTGTTCCTTCGCTCTTGTCATCGCAACATAAAGTACTCGCAGATTTTCGCTCATCATATCATAGTTATTAATATCTTTTAAAACGCTGAACTGAAGCGAATCGTATCTGCAAAGTCTTGAGGCGTCATAAACCTTTAATCCGACACCGTGTTTGGGATTAAGTTGAATTATTCCTCTATTTATATCGTCTTTATTATATTTGCCGCTTGCTCCTGCAAGAATACATACAGGGAATTCAAGACCTTTTGAACGATGAACGGTCATAACGGCAACTGCGTCCTTGCCTGCATCGTTTACAGAAGCACTTTCCACATTAAACTTATTTTCAATAATTGAATCAACATATCTGATAAATGCTGTCAATCCGACATTTTCGCCATTATCAAATCTTTTGGCAATATCGATAAGGAGTTTAACATTTTGTACCCGTTGTTCGTGATTGCCCATTGCAGAAATCACCGACAAATACGAAGTGTCGCCTATAATCTGCCTAACAAGATTTTCAACGCTCATTGAAGAAGCATATTCCCTATACTTTTTTAAATCATCAACAAAGTTTGAAAAAATATCTGATTTTGAAACAGCGGAATACAAATTACCGTAAGGACAATCTACTCTTGCCTGCGAAATATCATCAGCGGTATATCCATAAAAAACAGACATAAGAGTTGCAAGGAGAGAAATATCCTGCGTCGGATTATCAATTACACGCAAGAAATTCAGCAAAATAACAACTTCTTTATTTTCAAAAAGATTGAGTTTGTTATTTGCAACTGTCGGAATACCGTATTGACCAAGGATATCGGTTACGGCATTTATTTTTGTCTTTGCACTTCTCAAAAGAATTGCAAAATCGCAATAACGAATTTCTCTGTATGTATCTCCGTCTTTGATTTGTTCCTTGCTTGCTACTTTGTTTAATATGTAATTTGCAATTTGCCGTGCTTCGTATTCAATAGTATTTTCACCATCGGGAGTGGATACATATTTGATTTGAGCAGACGGCACATCAGAAGCCTTAAAGTCATCATTAGAATTAAGCATTTCCTCTTCGTTATAATCAATGCCGCCCACTTTTTTTGACATAATATGTGAGCAAACAAAGTTTACATAATCGCAGACACCCTTACGGGAACGGAAGTTTTTGCTCAAAATAATTTTTTGATTGATATTGTCACTGCCTTCTTCATAATGTGCAAAGCTATCCTTTTTTTCAGTGAAAATAAAAGGCATTGCAAGGCGGAACTTATAGATACTCTGCTTAACATCCCCGACCATAAATCGGTTTTTACCATTTGATAAAATCTTAAACAGCTTATCCTGTGCAGAGTTTGTGTCCTGATACTCATCTACAAGAATCTCATAGAAAGAATCTTCAAGTTCATATGCAAGAGGTGTTTTAACTATTTCGCCCGACTCATCAAGATAAAACAAAAGGTTAATTGCAAAATGTTCTATATCGGAAAAAGTGAATGAATTAAGTTCCTTTTTCATTTCAAGTTGCTTTTGGTTATACAGCTTGACCGTTTCTGTCAACTGCTTAATTACAGGATAAAGCACCTTACAGTCATTTATGTAATCATCGCTGTTCACAGAATACATTGGTGCTATTGATTTTGTAATAATATCTTTGTACAAATCTCTGTTTGATTTTACAAAATCTTTTTCATCACATTTAACTGACGGGAATCTGCCGAACGAAAGATTATTTATTACATCAAGCATTTCATCCCATTTGTCCGTTTCGGCATTATCAATCAACCTATCAATTATCAAACGGTCATCGCTGAGTGCATCAATCAGTTTTTTGTGTTTTTCGTCGGCAACATTCAGAACTGCTACGGACTGTTTGAACAAATCATCAACAATATTCAAAAGTGACTTTGTTTCTTCAACAACATATTCCGAGCAAAACGAATCCTCAAATTTTATATCGGGATTATATATCTCGCAAATTTTGTCAAGCCAGACATCGGGGAAATCCTGTGAAGAAATAAAATGACTTATTCTGTTTACAACCTCTGCAAAGCCCTTATCATCTTTAGTTGAAGAAAACATATTGACAAGAGATTTAAAGTCATCTCCGCCGTTTTCATAAAGAAAATCAAGCACTTCATCCATAGCCGTTTTCTCCAAAACGGCATTTTCGGAATTATCAAGAATCTTGAAATCCTGTTCAATATCAAGTTTAAAGAAGTTTTCTCTGACAAGACCGATACAAAATGAATCAATTGTTGATACCTTTGCATTTGGCAAAAGAGCAAGCTGTCTGTGTGCATTTGTGTTATTTTGGTCTTTATTTATAATTTCAAGCAATTTTTTTGCAATTCTGCTTTTCATTTCGGCTGCGGCTGCATTGGTAAAGGTTACGATAAGGAGTTTGTCAACATCTACATCGAGGTTAACATCTGTAATGAGTTTTATTACACGCTCAACCAAAACTGCGGTTTTGCCCGACCCTGCCGCGGCACTTACGAGGATGTTACTGTTACGAGCATCAATGGCATTTTGTTGCGGTGTTGTCCATTTAGTCATTTACATCATCCTCCTTTAATTTTTCAATGGTGTCGGAAAACGAAAGTTCTTCAATTTCCTTCAGTTCAATTTCCTTTCTGTTTGCACAAACAGAGGAATAATCGCAGAATTCACAAGTATTGTTATGATTTGTTGAATTAACAGGGTTTTGCATAATTTTACCCATATGAAGTTCAACACCCATCTGCTCAATTAAACTATCAATCTTGCGTGAAATTCTGCCCATATCCTCAAGGCTGACAATACTTCCGCTGACGCCGCTTTTTGCTGAGCATTTTACATCAATAAACTCGCCTTTTAAATCGTGTTCCATATGTTCTGCAATCGGATTTTCTTCGTCATTCAGAACAACTCCGACCATCTTATAAGCATCGCTGTCTTCCTTTAAAACGCTTAAGTCAATATCATTTCTTGAAACGTTATATATTTTTCTTGAAGAATGGAGATAAAGCACTCCTGCCTCCTTGCCTGCAAGTTCATTGTCGCTTTTGCAAAGAGTGAACAGATACACAAACATTTGAAGATTAAGTCCATAGAGAATATCACTCAACTTAAACTTCTTTATTCCGCTTTTGTAATCAACAACACGAACATATTGTTCGCCGTTTTCGGTGTATGTATCAACACGGTCAATTGAACCACGGATTTGAATTGTACCGCCGTCAGGCAGATTAATAGCCTGCGATTTTACGCTTTCGCCGTTTTCACCGTTGCCGATTGAAAGTTCAAATGCTTTAGGTTCAAAATCGCAGTTTTCGAATTCTTCACGAAGCCTCAAAACAACACACGAAATGAGCTTTGAAAGATACATAAAGCGATATTTAAATCTAACCGTAAATTCGCTGTAATCGCCCATTTTGCTTTCAAGATATTGTTTAAGGTACTTCTTCACCTCTGTTTGAATTTGCCTTGAATCAAGCTCAATAAGTCCTTTTGAACCATAATCTCTGACAATACATTCCAAAACATAGTGAATTACAGAACCTGTTTCCATAGGATTCATTTCAGCCTTAATTCTTGGGCGTGCATTAAGACCGAATTTGCAATAATACTTAAAAGCACATTTATAGTAATCCTCAATTTTTGACACCGACAAATACATATCGTTTTTAAAAAGTTTTCGTGCCAAATCGGGATTTTTGATAATTATATCTTCATTTTTTGAAAGACGCTCAACTGCTGAAAGTCGACTTTCAAATTCGGGTTTATCGGCAAAATACTCTTTCAATGTTGCGATAAACTCTGTGTTATCATCAAAATTTGAAGCGAGAATTTCAAAAGTATTGGCATCAGTTTCCGCAGCCGAAACGGAATATTCGGCTTCGGCAGAATGAACCTCCAAATTAGGAAAAATATTCTTCAGTTCGCTGACAATAATGCTCTCGGAACCATCGGCAGAGCCGTTTCTGAACGAAACAAACAATTTGTCGCTCGGAGCGGAAAGAGCCATATAAGCAAAATACTTTTCCTGTGCATTAAGAGTTTCGCCGTAAGCGTAGAGTTTGAATTTGTTTTCAATAAGAATATTTCTGTCACTTTCGGACAACAAGCCGGACGAAGAGAAGCTCTGAGGGAATTCGCCCTCATTTGCACCCACAACAAAAACAGCATAAGGATTGTTGCATCTTATTCTGTCTGCCGAACCGATTTGAACATTGTCAAGGCCTGACGGTATATTTCCTAAATCCTCGTTCATAATCATAAGATTGAACAGCTTATAAAATTCCTTAACAGTAATATTTTCGTCATCGGAAATTGTGGCAAGCTTGTCAAGAATATCCATAAGCAAATCCCACACTCTGCCCTGTTCAAAGGCAAGGACTGACTTACCGTTGTCGTTAAGCGATTGTGCAAGCCCACGAAGTTTATCATCAACAGAAAAATCAATAAGTGTAAAATAAATTGCCCTGCAAATATCGGCAGAATTTTTCTTTTTGCATGCCGAATTAAATTTTTGAAGTCTGTCAACAACATACTCACGGCTTTTGTTAATTGCTTCAAGTTTTTTCAAATCATTATCGGACATTTCCTCGGAAAAGCCTTTTGGAGAATTTGAAAATTCCTTTTTCCACTTCGAGCCTTTGATATTCCAAATAAAAGCATAGTTTTCAAGTTCGTTGACAGCCTCGTCATCAAGAGCAGTCAACCCTGTTTTAAGCATAGAAAAGATGTCGTTTGACGACAAAGAATATATACTGCACCTCATCAAGAAGTTTACAAACATAATGAGTGGCTCGGATGAAATATTCTGCCTTTCGTCATTGAAATAAGGAATGTTATATTTTGAAAAAGAAAACTGAAGTTCCTTTTGATATTTATCCAAATCTCTGCAAATAACCGCTATATCAGACGCTTTGACGCCCGAACGAAGCAATTTTGAAATCCTGTCGGACACAAAATCACATTCATCTGTAACCGACTTTGCACCATAAAGCTCAATGTTTTGCGGAATATCACCGGAAGTATTTTTCACATTTGAAAACACAAATTTTTCAGAAAGTATAAGTTCATCATTATTAAATCTGTGATTTTCTTTAAGATAAATAGGTTCAAGCATTGAAGTGCCTGCATTTTCAGCCGCTTCTCTCAAATAATTGATGTTGTTATTTACATAGGAAAACAAATTAAATTTATCATTATTAATATGCGAATCGGTACAAAAAGTCACATAAACAGCCTTTGCCTGCGACAAAATCACCTCAAGAATTTTGTATTCCTGTGCAACAAAGCCGTTAAAACCGTCTATAAAAACAGTTCTGCCTACAAAATAATCAAGGTCAACAAGTTTTGTATAAAGTCGGGTTAACTCACTTGCACCGTCAAGAAATTTGCCGTCAATATACAAATCATATGCAGACATAATAAGAGAAATGTCGTGAAGTTTTTGCGACAAAGTTTCTTTTTCGGTATTGACAGAAGCCTGCATAATATCTTTAGCACCGACACGACAAGACTTCATTTCATCATAAATATTGATTGCCGAATTGATAAAAGCAACATTATCAATATTTTTACCGAACAGTTTGAGTTCGTCTTTTATATTCTCACAAGCCTTTTTGAAAACAACAGCCTTTGCACCTTTGGTGAGAATGGGAAGAGGAGCAGAACCGTATCTGCGTGAGATTTCATTTGACAAACGGGAAAAAGAGCCGTTTTCTACCGAATTGACCCTACTTTCTCCCAAATCTTTCAGGAGTCGCCTTTCACTGATAAACGAATATTGCTCCGGAGTAAGCAAAAGGATATTTTGTTCTCCGTTTTCAACAAGTTTCTTTATCTGCGAAAAGACATATTCAGTTTTACCACTGCCGGAACGGCCGAGTATAAGCTGTAACATATCAATTATTCCTCCGGCTTAATCAAACCTTCAAGCATCATTTTTTCGTGTGCTTCAATCATAAACTCGTACATAGGACGAGCAATATCAAAAGCGAGTCTCATCTCGTCAATAATTGCGCTTGACGCTATTCTGCTCATATCAACACTGTTATATGTGAACGAAAAGTTTTTCGCAAGCAAATAAGGTTTTAAATCCTTTGGAGCATCGGGATAAACTTCTTTTTTATAAAAATCTTTTGTTTCAAAGGTAAAACCTGCATCTTCACACGCCTTCAGTGCTTTTCTGAATCTTTTTGGCTGTTCAACAATCATTTGATGAACAAGCCTGAAATCACTTGCTTTCCAAGTCCAAAAAACAAGACCGTAGCCGTAACAATTCGGATAGAATTCAAAATAATAAAAAGGTGCAGACGGATATTCTTTTTTATATCTTCTGAAGAACACCCACATATTTTCTCTGTACTTGATTTTAGAGCGATTGCCCCTTGTATCTCTGTGAATACGGGAATGAACTCTGACAGGGTCAAGATACATTTTGTCATCAATATCAAACAGCACATCAGACATATCAAGAACCATTTGGCGAAGCGGAACGGTAATACCCTGTTTAAGTTCTTCCTTATGTTCCTCATAAAACGGTTTTGAATCGTTAAAACGATTGAGACAAAGAAGCTCAATACTTTCGGGTTTTATTCCTTTATAATTATATTCCACCTTTTAACAACCCCTTATTAAGCATAGATTGTGCTGCAAGTTTGGCACAAATTTTTGCCGAATGAAAATTAAGTCCACCCTGAATCCAAGCGTAAAACGGCTCTCGAATAGGAGCATCGGCAGACAATTCGATTGATGAGCCTAATGTAAAGGCACCTGCTGCCATAACAACCTTGCTGTCATAGCCCGGCATATCCCACGGCTCCGGCAAAACAAAACTGTCAATCGGACTGCCGCTTTGAACGCCCTGACAAAAAGCAACAAGACTTTCTTCGTTTTCAAGACCGAGGCACTGAACAATATCGCCTCTTTTTTCGTTATACTTTGGTGTTACATCATAACCGAAACCCTCAAAAAGAGCTGAGATATAAACAGCACTTTTAAGAGCTTCACCAACAGTGTGCGGAGCAAAGAACAAGCCCATATAAAGTTCTCTGTTCATACCGATTGTGCAACCAACCTCTTTGCCAAGTCCCGGAGTAGTAAGCCTATAAGCACATTTTTCGACCAAATCGTGTCTACCTGCAATGTAACCGCCTGTACTTGCAATACCGCCGCCTGCATTTTTGATGAGTGAGCCTGCAATTAAATCCGCACCGACCTCGCAAGGTTCAAGTTTTTGAGTAAACTCACCGTAGCAGTTATCAACCATAACTATAACATTTGGATTTTTAGCCTTTACTGTTTTAACAATATCGGCAATCACCTCAACGGTGAGCGACGGACGAAGTTCATAGCCTCTGCTTCGTTGAATATAAACCATAGTCACGCTGTCATCAACAGCATTTTTGATAGCTTCCAAATCAGGCACATTATCCTTCAAAGCGACCTCATCATATTCAACTCCGAATTCTTTTAATGAACCCATTCCCTCGCCTGAAATACCGATTACATTATGTATGGTATCATACGGTGTGCCGGTTACGCAAAGCATTTTGTTGCCCGGACGAAGCACGCCGAAAAGTGCAGTTGCAAGGGTGTGAGTTCCGCAAGTGAAGTTATGACGAACAAGAGCGTCCTCTGCACCGAAAACCTGTGCCCATACTTTATCAAGAGTTTCTCTGCCACGGTCACCGTAACCGTAGCCTGTTGATGATGCAAAATGACTTTCGGATATACCATTATCAATAAAAGCCTTTTGCACCTTGAGTTGATTATATTCTGTTATTTCATCAATATATTTAAAGGCATCTTTGCACTTTTCAAGTGCTTCCTGAGAATTTGCCTCTATTTTTTCATCAATATTAAAAAAAGGATTCATCTGTACATTCTCCATACACCAATATTTTCAAATCCGAGTTCATTGTAAAAATGCTCGTTTAAATTCTGCTCACGCATAATATAGACAGCGTTCTTCACATCAGAGCATATATATTTTACAAGCTGGCCGCCATATCCCATACGCCTGAATTCATCTGCCGTTCTTACGGCTGTAAGCACACCGTAGCCGTCATAAATTGATGACAAAATACCGCTTGAAATGATATTTCCGTCAAAATTCAAGGTATATGCCTTGGCTGTGTTATGCCTAATTCTATGGCTGACATCAACATACCAAGCCTTGAAATCCTGACCGTCATAATCCACAAAATTGAAGAGGTCCATAAGTTTTGGGTATTCATCAATTTCTGCTCCGTGAACAATGCTTTCCAGCTTGTGCTCACACGACATAATTACGCCCTCATCATACTTTGCACCGAATTCAAAAGCAGGGTCGCACAAAATAGCACCGTGACCGGTTATGCAAAAAAATCTTACAAATTCCGCATTGTCAAAGCCGTCATCAAGTGCAAGGGTTATGTCGTTGTCAAGCCGTGAGAGAATCGCCGTAATTTTGCCGTCAATAATTTGACGATAAAACGTTGCAAAGTGATATTTTGTTCCATAGGACTCAAGCAGTGACAACACCCTGATTGAGTAGATGTCACGCTTTGTCCATTCGTTAAATTGTTCTGCTGAGTCTATTATTTCTATCATAAATTTATTAAGGCATACCTATTTGATTAATCGGTCAATTTAGGTAACAATGCCTTTAGTAATCTCCTTGTTTCATCTATGTCGGATGCTTTAACTACGCTTGCGCCCGAATGAATATAGCGAGTTGGAAGCGAAATTGCCATAACTCTTGCTCCGTCACCGCTTGTTTGAATTGCACCTGCGTCATTGCCGCCTGCAACAGCTGTTTTTGTTTGAGCAGGAATATTGTTTTCCTTTGCAACGGTAAAACCGAGTTCAAACAGTTCTCGGTCATAAATCGTACGGTTATCCATAAACGAAATTACAGGACCGTCACCGAGGACACAAACTCTGTTTGCACCGGATACCCCGTCCAAATCCGCCGCAGTTGTGGATTCGAGCACTATTGAAATATCTGCATCAACAGCATATGAAGTGCATTTTGAGCCACGAAGTCCGACTTCTTCCTGAACATTAAAGCAAAATACCGTATCATATTCAAGTTCACTTTTTATAAGTTCAATCATCAGCATACAGCCGATACGGTCATCGAGTGCCTTTGCCTTGATATATCCGTTTCCGAGTTCAACATAATCGCAGTCAAAATATGCAAAATCGCCGAGTGACACATATTGCTCCGCCTCGTCTTTTGAAGTTGCACCGATGTCGATAAGCAAATCATCAAAACTCGGGCAACTGTCCTTTTCATCAGAAGAAAGAAGATGAAAAGCCTTATCGCCGATTACGCCTTTAACAGCTTTTTTGCCAACTGTAACAATTCGGTCAAGGCAAACTCTGCTGTCTATACCGCCGACAGAAGTAAAACGCAAATAGCCGTCATCGGTTATGCCTGTTACAATAAATCCGACCTCGTCCATATGGGCGTTGATACTAATCTTTTGCTTGGGTGCTTTTTTGCCCTTTTTATAAGCAATAATCGACCCCATATTATCAACCGAATATTCACAATAATCCTTAATTTGAGTGATAATATAATCTCGTACCTTGCCCTCGTCACCCGAAGTGCCGTTAATAAGACACAATTCCTTAAGCATTTACATCACCCACGCTTTCCTTGATATATTCGCATATCAAATCGGCTGTTGCTTCAACATCCTTTGTATCAACAATTTCAATCGGTGAGTGCATATATTTTTCAGGGATTGAAAGAAGCGAAGTTTTTATTCCGCACTGATTGATAGTGATCACATCGGCATTTGTGCCTGTGTGACCTCCGCCCATAACCTCTATTTGATAAGGAATATTCTTAGTCTTTGCAATCTCTTGCATTTTGTTTGACATAGTGTTATCCAAAATCGGAGAAACACCAACCATAACGCCCTTGCCGATTTCGCCACAGTCTGATTTTTTACATTTTGGAGTGTAGCCGAAAGACACATCAACAACAATCGCTTCATCAACATCTTTGCCGTAAGCAACAGTCTTTGCACCTCTTGTGCCGACTTCCTCCTGTGAAGAAAAGCAAACGGTTATCTTTGCATCAACATTTTTTAGTTTTTCAACTGCAAGTAAGATTGAAGCAACACCGCTTCTGTCGTCAAGAACATTTGAGCAAACCTGTGTGCCGACAAGTTCATTGAAATTACGCTTGAATGTTACACGGTCACCGAGAGAAATAACTTTCTCCGCTTCAGCCTTTGTCATACCGACATCAATTGCGATTTCGTCAATCTTTGGCGGTTTTTTCTCACCTGATTTTTGGAGATGAGGAGGCAAGTTTGAAATAACTCCCCTGACCTCTTTTTTGCCCCACACGGAAACTTCGCTTGCAAGGAGCATACGCTCATCAATTCCGCCGCATTTGTCAACCTTGATGAAGCCGTCATCGGTAATTGATTTAACGATAAATCCGATTTCGTCAAGATGAGCATCAAGCAAAAAATGCTTACCTTTGCCGAAGGTACAAACAACATTGTTCATATCGTCAACCGTAACTTCACCGTACTGCCTGAGCATATCGGCAAGCAAGGCTGACACATTATTTTCCATACCGCTGACACCGACTGCTGATGTCAGTTTTTTCAATAGTTCAGTAGTATTCATATCAAAACTCATTAACCAATCTTTTAAATTCTCTGCCTCTGTATTCAAATGTTTTGAACTGGTCAAAAGCCGGACACGCAGGACAGAGCGAAACTATGTCGCCCGGCTGTGCCTTGGACTTGGCAACCTCAAGAGCCTCTGCCATTGTAGGCACTTTTTCAATTACGATACCGCTATCCTTATAATTCGGGTCGGCAATAATTGTATCGTAAATCTTGTCTGCGGTTGCACCATTGAGAACAAGAAGTTTTACATATTTAAGGATATACGGCACCATTTCGAACATATCGTTACCCTTGTCGCTTCCGCCCATAAGGACAATGATTTTTGTACCGAATGCCTTTAATCCGCTGATTACACGGCTTGGTGAAGTTGCGATAGAATCGTTATAATACTTTACTCCGTCAAACTCTCTGACAAACTCGATTCTATGCTCAACACCGCCAAAGGTCTGTGCAATTTTTTTGATTGTGTCAACACCGACCATTCCCCAAACGGCAGAAATTGCAGTGCAATAATTTTCAACATTGTGCATGCCCGGAATGATGATATCCGACTTGTTCATAACAAGAGTTTTCTTACCGTTTTCTACATAATAAATATTGCCGTTTTCGTCCATATAAGTGCCGTTTTCAACAGGATGCTTGATTGAAAATTCAAAGAGCTGTCCTCTTACATCATATCTCATATCGTGATAAACGCTGTTGCCGATTGAATAATCGCAATCCGCATTGAGCACGGTGCGTTGTGAAGCGTTTTGATAAATCAAGACATTACGCTTTGCGTCAACATATTCATCAAGGCTGATGTGATGGTCTTGGTGTGTACATTCAATATTTGTCACAACCGCAACATCGGGCTTGTTTTTCATATTACCCATTGTAAGAAGTTGGAACGATGAAAGCTCAACAACAGCTATATCGTCTTTGGTTATTTCATCAAGGCACGGCATAAGAGCTTTGCCGATATTTCCGCCGAGGAACACCTTGTAGCCCTCTGCTTCAAGCATTTTTGAAATGAGTGTTGTTGTGGTAGTTTTTCCATTTGAGCCTGTAACCGCAAAAATCTTTGACGGGCAGTATTTGAAAAACACTTCCATTTCTGTTGTGACAGTTTGTCCTCTTTTGATACATTCGCCAATCCAAGGATTTTGAAACGGCAGAATTCCGTGAGAACGAAAAACAATATCCATCTGCGGCAAAACATCAAGATAATGCTCGCCGAGTGAGAAATTAACGCCCAAACTTTCAAGACGCTTGCAAACATCCTCACCGATATACTTTTTATCTCGCATATCGCAAGCATAGGTTTCTATCCCGTTTTTTGCCAAAAATTCGGCACACGGAGTGTTTGCAACCCCCATACCCACAAATGCAACTTTTTTGCCTTTTATTGAATTTATATATTCTTCAGCCGGTGTCATAAAACCGCCTCCTTAAAATTATCAATGTGCATAAAATGTTCCTGCTTTAAAGTCTTTTATGTTAAATTCTTTCATATGTTCTTCAAGTTCAGCCTGAAACGGTAATTGCTCATTACCCTTGAATTCGTCCTTGATTGGAACTTCAACATTCATAGCATAATTTGCAATCAACTGTTGACACTTCGTTGCTTTATTTCCAAGGAAATAACAGCGTGAAGTTGAAACCTCAACAACGGCATTTGCAATCTTTATTTGCTCTTTTCTGCCAAGCGGAGTAATCATTTTTGACAGCGAAACAGCACCATCATCAGCACGGTCGCAAATATAAAGCATAACAACATCCGCCTTGCGTTTTAGGTTGATTGATGTCAAATCATAAATTGCCGACTCTTGATAAGCAATCAAATCGTTTTTATCAACTTCATCCTCTTTAAGAATGTAGATTACACTCTTGCCCTTTGTTGCACGGGCGGTGAACTCAAAATCATCAACAACAACTTTTTCGTCAACCGAAAAAGAATTGAGTCGCAAATTCTCAACAACAGCGTTGTAATAGCTGTCTATATCTTTTTCCTGCCTTGCGGTGAAATAATAACCGGTGTCGGACAATTCATTTTCAACAGATTCAAGAAATTTATCGCTCTTGCCGTATTTTGAAAAATACAGGAACAGAACAGCCATACTCGCAACAACAAGAATATCGCTTAAATAAGCGGCTATCATAGTCACCGTTGCACCGAGTGATTTGGCCAAAACAGGCTCAACGCCGATATAAACAAAAAGGTAAACGGCTGTTACAATAACAACTGAGTTCATTATTTTTTTTAATCGTTTTTGTTTTTTTCTAAATTCTCTCATATCACTTAATCATTTCGTTAAATTCATTTTCATCAATCACAGGCACGCCGAGAGCCGCAGCTTTATCAAGTTTTGAGCCTCCTACCTCACCTGCAAGGACATAGGTTGTTTTTTTGCTGACGGATGATGAAGTTTTGCCGCCAAAGGATTCAATAATCTTTGACGCTTCCGAGCGTTTATAGGTTGGCAATGTGCCTGTCAAAACAAAGGTCATACCGTCAAATCTTTTGTCAACAACAACGGTTTTGCTCTGCATATTCACACCAACCGCCTTTAGCTCATTAACAAGTTCAATCGCGTTTTCGGTATGAAAAAAGTCATACACGGCATCCGCCATAATATCGCCGTATCCGTCTATATCAAGGATTGCTTCTCTTGAAGCGTTGATGATATTGTCGATGTTTTTAAATTCATCAGCCAACAATTTTCCTGCTTTTGCGCCGATATGGCGAATACCAAAAGCGAAAATCAGTTTGCCTAAATCGTTATTCTTGCTGTTTTCAACAGAAGCGATGATGTTGTTTGCGCTTGTTTCCTTAAATCCGTCCAACGAAGCGATTTTGTCTTTGTCGAGATGATAAATATCGGTCACCTTGTTTATCATACCCTCATTTACAAAGGTTTCAATAATACTCGGACCGAGCCCCTCAATATCCATTGCATCACGGGAACAGAAGTGAATCAAATTGCGAAGAAGCTGTGCCGGACATTCGGGATTGATACATCTGATGTCAACCTCGCCGTTTTCTCTGATAACCTTTTCGTGGCAAGACGGGCAAGTATCGGGATAAACAAAACTGCCGTCACTGTGCTTTTCATTCACACAAAGGACTTCCGGAATGATGTCGCCTGCTTTTCTGACGGTGACAACATCGCCGATATTAACGCCCTTTTCGTTGATGAAATCCTGATTATGGAGCGTAGCCCTCGAAACTGTTGTTCCTGCAAGGTGAACAGGCTCAAGAACTGCTGTCGGAGTGAGTTTGCCTGTTCTGCCGACAGTAATTTCTATATCAATAATTTTTGTCTGCTTCTCCTCGGGCGGATATTTGAAAGCAACCGCCCATTTTGGGAACTTTGCGGTTGAACCCAAAATTTCTCTTTGAGCAAAATCGTCAACCTTGATTACCGCACCATCAATGTCAAATTCGAGGCTTCCTCGTCTTTCGCCGATTTCCTCTACCTTTGAAAATGCAGTTTGAATATCGTCAACTCTCTCATAATAAGGAATTGTGTTGAAGCCGAGTTTTTTGAGATAATCAAGGCTTTCCTTATGAGAATTAAGGGTTACACCCTCAATTTGCTGAATATTGAAAACGAAAATATCAAGTCCACGCTCGGCGGCAACCCTGCTGTCCTTTTGACGGAGAGAACCTGCGGCAGCGTTTCGAGGATTTTTGAACGGCTTTTCGTCATTGATAAGCTGGCGGTCAACAACTCGTTCAAAACTCTTTTTAGGCATATAGACCTCGCCTCTGACCTCAATAAAAGGAACGGCAACATTGAGTTTGAGCGGAATGTTATGGATTACACGCAAATTGCCCGAAACATCCTCGCCGACATTTCCGTCACCACGGGTTGAACCTCTTACAAACTCGCCGTTGACATATTCAAGGCTTACGGAAAGGCCGTCAATTTTCGGTTCAACAACATAGTGAACATCCGAAACACTTTCCTTTACTCTACGGTCAAAATCAAAGATTTCTTCTTTAGAAAAAGCGTCCTGCAAACTTTCCATTCTGACAGTATGTTCAACGCTTTCAAAGGAATTATCCGCCTTGCCTCCGACTCTTTTTGTAGGAGAATCAACAGCGTCATACTGCGGATATTTTTCTTCTAATTCCTTGAGTTCACGCATCATCATATCGTACTCGTAGTCCTCAATTTCAGGTGCGTCATCGTTATAATAACGGTCGGAATGATAACGAAGAGTTTTCCTTAATTCATCAATTTTTTGCTTGATATTTTCCATACAATCACCTTTAAGCAATAATTATAATTATTATAACATTATAAGGACATTTTATCAACCTACACGGCATAAAAAATACCACTTCATTTCTGAAATGGTATTTAAAAAATATTATATTTACAAGACATTAATATCCATATTCATCATTGATATGTTTTTCATAATCGGAAACGTCATTGCCTTTCAGTCTTTCAACCAAATAATCCGCAAAATCATATTTAACGGGAGAAACGATAATTTTTCCTTTAATTCCATCCCTTGTTCGGTAATTAAAGTAATATCCGCTTACACCGTTTGAAGTATGCATTTGATGAATCCAAGCATCCTCAACTTCACAATCATTAACAGTTATCTTTTTAAACGGTGACATAACATGAACAAAATAATTATCATAAATATAAATTTTGTTAAATAATGTTCTATAAATGCTCACAAGTAATACAACGGTAACAAAACAACCCAAAGCACCAACTGCGATAAACGCACCGTTATTTTTAAGATACATAAAAATTGCAAGACCGTCAAAAAGCAAAGTGGCTAAAATAATTACAATATTGTCCTTAAAGCCAAAAGAGATAGTATATTTGTAATCATGTTCCATCATAGTATACTCCTTGTGAATTATGCAAGTGTGAACTTATGGAATACTTTTTTGCCTTTCTTAACAACGATACCGTTTGCGAGGTCATCCTTTGATACAGCAGTGAAAACATCGGTGATTTTTTCATCATTTACGCTGATACCGCCCTGCTGAATGAGGCGTCTGCCCTCGCCGTTTGACTTAATCATACCTGCCTTAATCATAAGAGAAAGAACAGTTACTTTGCCGTCCTCGAAATCTGCATCTTCAACAGTTGTTGTAGGCATATTGCTGTCATCTGAACCGCCTGCAAAAAGAGCCTTTGCCGCTGCTTGAGCCTTGTCTGCCTCTTCCTTGCCGTGAACAAGTTCCGTAAGAGAATAAGCAAGTACCTCTTTTGCCTTGTTAAGCTCCGCACCCTCAAGTTTTGCATATTCGTTAATCTCGCTCATAGGGATAAATGTGAGGAGTTTCATACACTTGATAACATCACCGTCATCAACATTTCTCCAATACTGATAGAACTCATAAGGAGTTGTTTTTTCCGCATCAAGCCAAACAGCGCCCTTTTGAGTTTTGCCCATCTTCTTACCCTCGGAGTTGGTGAGAAGTGTGATAGTCATGGCATTTGCTTCTTTACCGAGTTTTCTGCGGATAAGTTCCATACCGCCAATCATATTGCTCCACTGGTCGTCACCGCCGAATTGGAGATTACAACCGTACTTTTGGTACAAAGCATAGAAGTCGTATGACTGCATAATCATATAGTTGAATTCAAGGAATGAAAGTCCCTTTTCCATTCTTTGCTTATAGCACTCTGCGTTCAACATTCTGTTTACACTGAAGCAAGCACCAACCTCACGAAGCACCTCGATATAATTAAGGTCAAGAAGCCAATCGGCATTGTTAACCATCATAGCCTTGCCTTCGCCGAAGTCGATAAATCTTGACATCTGCTTTTTGAAACATTCGCAGTTGTGATTGATAGTTTCCTTTGTCATCATTTGACGCATATCGGTTCTGCCTGACGGGTCACCGATCATTGCAGTACCGCCACCGATAAGAGCGATAGGCTTGTTGCCTGCTTGTTGAAGTCGCTTCATAAGTGTAAGTGCCATAAAGTGGCCGACATGAAGTGAATCTGCAGTTGGGTCAAAGCCGATATAGAATACTGCCTTACCGTTATTTACAAGCTCTCTGATATGTTCTTCATCTGTTACCTGAGCGATAAGTCCACGCTCAACGAGTTCTTCATAAACTCCCATTTATATATCCTCCAAAAAAATAAATATTATCTATTATAAATCAAGCCGGCAAAACAACACATGTGCCGTTTTTTACCTTTTGCTCCACATTAATTCCCATAATTATTAAGCAATTCCTCTGCTGATTTCAGCAATGATTCGGTGGCATTGATACCGCCCATAATTCTTGCAAGTTCATTCTTTCTGCCGTCATAATCAAGAACGGTGACATTGGTATATGTCCTATCGTTTTCTACATTCTTTTCAATAAGAAAATGACTGTCGGCAACAGAAGCAATCTGTGCGGAATGAGTGACGCAAATAACCTGTGTAAATGCACCGAGCTCTTTTAATTTCAAGCCGATTTTTCTGCTTGCCTTGCCGCTGACGCCTGTATCAATCTCATCAAAAATCAGAGTGTCGATGCTGTCTTTTTGAGCAATAATACTCTTTATAGCAAGCATAATTCTTGAAAGCTCACCGCCCGAAGCGATTTTTGCAAGGGGCTTTGCCGTTTCGCCGACATTGGTTGCAATAAGGAATTCAATCTTATCCCAACCGTTAGCCGACAAATTGCCCTTTTCAAACGAAGTTGTAAACTTGATTTTAGGCATATCCAAAAATTCAAGTTGTTTGCAAATTTCGTTTCCAAGCTTTTCAACCGTCAATTTTCTCAAATCGGTAAGTTTTTGTGCAAGTGCAACGGTTTGATTAAAAATCTCGTCATACCGAACATTAAGTTTTTCAAGTTCTTCTTCCGAATTTTCAAATGCGGCACGCTTTTTAACAGCTTCATCAAGATAGTATAGCATATCTTGTTCGGTTTCGCCATACTTATTTGAAAAAGTATAATATAAATTAAGCCGTTCTTCAATCCTGTCAAGTTCTTCAGGTTCAAATTCAATGCTGTTAATCTTATCAAGCAGGGCATCTTTTACAACTTCAACGCTGTCGTTGAGCGCTTCCGCCTTGTCGTAAACAGCCTTTATATCGCTGTCAACATCCGACACCGTACCGAGTTCCTTAACAGCTGTTGAAAGCAAGGTTGAAATGCCGGAATAATCATCACTGCCGTTAAATGCCGCCAAAGCGGAATTGAGCGATTGCAAGAGATTTTGCGAATTCAAAATAAGATTTTTGCGTTTTTTGAGTTCGTCCCATTCGCCGACCTTGATTTCGGCATCGGTAAGTTCCTTGATTTGATAATCAAGAAGTTCAATCTGTCTGTCACGCTCATCGGCGTCCAATGTTAAAGCCTTCAACTGCTTTCTGACCGACAAAAGCTGTTTGAACGATTGCTTATATTCATCAAGAACGCCGTCAAGAGAGCCGTACATATCGACAAATTTATAGTGATAATCGGCATTGAGCAGGGTTTGACTGTCGTGCTGACCGTGGATATTGACAAGAAGATTGCCTACCTCCTTGAGCATTGAAACAGTGCAAACACTGCCGTTAATTCTGCAAGTCGACTTGCCCTGTGCAGAAATTTTTCTTGAAAGCATAAGAGTTCCGTCATCTTCGCACGGGAGGTCAAATTCATTAAGTTTTTGTTTTACTTCGCTGTTTATATCTTCAAAATACGCTGTTACAAAGGCATTTTCACTGCCGGCACGGACAAGTTCCTTTGAAGTGCGTTCACCCAAAATTGCATTAATCGAATCAACAACGATGGATTTACCTGCACCCGTTTCACCTGTAAGGACATTGAAGCCTTTTGAAAATTCTATATCCGCTTTTTCTATAACAGCTATATTTTCAATACACAAAGTTTTAAGCATTTAACATAGTCCTCAATTTATTTGTAAAATAAGAAGCGGTTTCCTCACTTCTGCAAAGAATAAAGATAGTATCGTCACCTGCGATTGTGCCGAGAATTTCATCAAGATTCATGGAATCGATAGCGGCACAAGCGGCATTTGCCATACCCGGAAAGCACTTGATTACAACGGTGTTAAGTGCATAATCAATGCTTATAATGGTTTCGTTGAATATTCCGCCGGCTCTGTGATTGATATTTTCAATACTCTTTTTACCGGTTGAATAAACATATCTGCCCTTAGTGGACAAATCCTTTACAAGTCTGAGTTCCTTTATATCACGGGAAATGGTTGCCTGTGTAACCTCAAAACCGTAGCTGTTGAGCATATCCTGAAGTTCTTCCTGTGTTTCAACATCATTTTGGGAAATAAGCTCTATAATTTTTGCCTGTCTTCTTTTTTTCAAGGTAAAATTCTCCTTTCAAGCAATTTTTTATTGAGAATTTCGTAAAAATTATCGGGTTTAATCTTAATAAGTTTTGCAGAATACCGTGATTTTGAAATAGTTATTTTTGTTTCCTCGTCAACCGGTATGGATTCCTTGCCGTCGATAGAAAGATACGCATTATTGTTTCTGTCGTTCACAACGGAAATATCAAGAGTTTTATCCGGAGAAAAAACAATACTTCTGTTTATTAGCGAATGAGGACAAATAGGGGTTGCCACAACACAATAATTATCCGGACTGACAACAGGACCGCCTGCCGCCATTGAATAAGCGGTTGAGCCTGTCGGAGTAGAAAAAATCATACCGTCTGCTCTGTTATCGGACACAGGTCTGCCCTCACACATAACGTAAATATCAATAAGTCTTGCCAAATCGCCTCTTGAAATAACGGCATCGTTAAGGCATTGATATTCCTTTTGCTCACCGTTTTTATCGGTAACGACTGCTGTTATCATCATACGCTCTTCAACCTCGTATTCACCGGTTGAAAGGCATTTTAAAAGAGCGAGTTCATCTCGTTCAAGTCCGCTCATAAAGCCGAGTCTGCCTGCGTTTATGCCGAGCGTGAGTTTGTCATAAACTGCGGCGGATTTTGCAATGTTCAAAGTTGTTCCGTCACCGCCTACGGCTATCATAACATCATTTCGTTTGATAAGCTCCTGCTGTTCGGCAAAAAGCGGCTTTGAAATATCTTCAATATCCTTATTACATTTTGCAACTTCAACTTCAAAGCCGAGTTCAAAAAGTACGGCAACTATTTGTTCGGTAAGCTTGCCGACATCCTTATTATATATATTCGGAAAAACCGCTATTTTCATATTCTCACCTACTTATCAAGTTCTGTATGTGACATATTTACAAGTTCTTTGGCGTTTACATTTTCGCTGACAATCGGATTTGCCGACTTATTGAGATAAATCAAATATTCAATATTACCCTCAGGGCCTTTAATAGGAGAAAATTGAAGCCCCATAACGCTGAAACCGTTTTCAACGGCAAGATTTATTACATTTTCGACAACTTCCAAATGGACATTCAAATCTCTTACAACGCCTTTTTTGCCTACCTTTTCCTTGCCTGCTTCAAACTGAGGTTTGATAAGGCAAACTGCCTGTCCATCGGGAGCGAGGAGCGTATTCAAATTAGGCAAAATATGCTTGAGAGAAATAAACGAAACATCAACGGAAGCGAAATCTATCTCATCGGGAATTTGCTCACGGGTTGCGTATCTGAAATTTGTGCGTTCCAAATTAACAACTCTTTCATCTATTCTCAACTTCCACGCAAGCTGACCGTAGCCTACATCAACGGAATACACCTTAACCGCACCGTTTTGGAGCATACAATCGGTAAAACCGCCCGTTGAAGCACCTACATCCATACAAATCTTGCCCTCAAGAGTTATAGGAAATTCCTGCATAGCCTTTTCAAGTTTTAATCCTCCACGGGAAACATACTTAAGTGTTTTGCCTCTTACTTCAAGCACATCTCCCTCTTTGAGTTCAAAACCCGCTTTGTCAACTTTTTGATTGTTTACATATACTATACCTGCCATAATTAAAGCCTTGGCTTTTTCCCTGCTTGGGGCATAGCCCTGCTCAAATACGGCAACATCAAGTCTTGTTTTCTTTTGCATAATTAATCCTGATTTACTGTATTAATAATTGAATCTTTATCGAGTTTATATTTTTTCAACTGACTTTCAACACTTGCCTGCTTGATAAATTCGTCCTCAACGCATATATGGCGGTATTTTGCCGACACATCGCTTTCGGCAAGCATTGAACCAAAGCAGTCACCTACTCCGCCCGACTTTATTCCCTCTTCAAAGAAATAAACATACTTTGTATTTTTAAGAAGTTCCGTTATATTCGGATTGATAGGTTTAATTTTATTAAGCTTTATCGCAAAGGTATTGTCAAGTTCACCGAGAGCTTCATAAACATTAAAAAATTCTCTGCCAAAGCCGACAATACATTTTTCTGCCGAAGCGTCACCGAACACATCATAATCGGCACGCTCATATGTATAGCCGTCAATGATTTTACCCTCGCCTCCTCGCGGATAACGAATTGCAACGGCATGCTGTTCTCTGTACGCGGCTTGGTACATCATATCCCTGAGTTCGGCATATGATGACGGAGCAAATACGGTAAGATTAGGCACACTCATAAGATAAGCCGTATCAAATACGCCTTGATGGCTTTCGCCGTCCTCACCGACAAAGCCTGCACGGTCTATGCCGAAAATAACCTTTAAATCCTGCATTGCAACATCATGTACAAGCTGATCGTACGACCTTTGAAGAAATGTTGAATACACGGCAAAGAACGGAATCATACCGTTTTTTGCAAGGCCGGAAGAAAAGGTAACGGCGTGTTCCTCTGCAATGCCGACATCAAAAAATCTTTCCGGGAACTTTTGAGAAAAATCCACAAGTCCGGTACCGGTGCTCATAGCCGCAGTGATTGCACAAATACGCTTGTCCTTGTTTGCAAGTTCACACAGATAATCACCGAACACGGCAGAATAGTTTGTACCTGATGAAAGCGGTTCGCCCGTTTCAATATTAAACTTACCGATACCGTGGAATTTTGACGGATTCTTTTCGGCAAATTCATATCCCTTACCTTTAAGTGTATTGATATGAATAAGGACGCTGTGATTATGTGCCTTTGCAACGGTTAAAACATCAATAAGGCTTTCCATATCGTGACCGTCGATAGGTCCGTAATATCTGAATCCCAAATCCTCAAACATTGTTGAGTGATAAAGCTTTTTTCTGATTTTTGAATTGGTCAAGGTAATAAACCTTTGAACCTGTGCACCGATTTTAGGCATTTTTGCAAGTGCACGCTGAACCTTTGACTTAAATGTGAAATATTTTGGTGAAATGCGGATATGGTTAAGATTTTTTGCCATAGAACCGACATTGTCACTTATAGACATATTATTATCATTTAATATTACTACAAGATTATTATGCTCATTGCCGGCATTATTAAGTGCCTCGTAAGCAAGTCCGCCTGTTAACGCACCGTCACCGATAACGGCAATAACCTTGCCTTTGTCACCGTTCAATGTTTTAGCTTTTGCAAGACCGATAGCGGCAGAAATAGATGTAGAAGAATGTCCCGAAGAAAAAATATCGTGCTTACTTTCACACGGACGGGTAAATCCGCTTATTCCGCCCTCGGTACGAAGTGTGGAAAATTTTTCTTTTCTGCCTGTAAGTAATTTATGTGTATAGCACTGATGACCGACATCAAATACAATCTGGTCACTCGGTGAATTAAAGACTTTGTGAAGTGCAACCGTAAGTTCAACTGCGCCCAAATTGGAAGCAAGGTGGCCGCCGTTTTTGGATACGGTATCTATCATAATCTCCCTGATTTCACCGCACAGTGCATCAAGTTCGTCTATATTAAGTTTTTTTATATCTTTAGGGGAATTGATATTCTCAAGATATGACATAAACTCAACTCTTTTCTGTCAGCGTAACGCTCAATTTTCTCTGGTGGTGAGATAATTTGACAGTGCCACCATAAATTCGTTATTATCAAACTTTTGAAGGATTTCAACTGCGGAAGCGGTAAGCGTTTCCACATCCTGCTGTGCTTTTTCGGCTCCGACAAGGGTAACATAAGTTGTCTTGTCGTTATCGGCATCGGAGCCGACATGCTTGCCGAGTTTTGCTTCATCTCCGTAAATATCGAGCAAATCATCCTTGATTTGAAATGCCGTACCGATAAGATAAGCATACTTTGAAGCAAGTGCTATTTTTTCTTCGTCTGCACCTGCGGCAATACAGCCGAGCAAGCAAGCCGCAGAAATGAGAGCACCTGTTTTAAGCTTATGAACAGTCAAAATCTCCGACACGGTAGGGTCGCACGATTCGTACTTCAAATCTATAACCTGACCGCCGATCATACCGCCGACACCGGCATTTTGTGCCAAAAGGCTGACAGCCGTGGCATTTTTTGTATCGTCAAAATCCGCACCCGAACAAATTTCAAATGCGTGAGTGAGAAGTGCGTCACCTGCCAAAAGTGCAGTAGCCTCGCCGTACATTTTATGACAGGACGGATTGCCTCTGCGCATATCGTCATCATCCATACAAGGCAAATCATCGTGAATGAGCGAATAAGTATGTATATATTCGATTGCACAGGCGTAAGCCATTGCCTTTTCGGCATCTCCGCCGCACATTTTACAAAATTCAAGAACAAATACGGGTCTTAATCTTTTGCCGCCGTTGAGAAGCGAATATCTCATAGCTTTTACAACCTGAGCCTGACCGTCATTTGCCTTTGGTAAATATTCGGTTAAATGCTTTGAGACATCTTCGCTGTATTCTTCAAGTCTTTTCTTAACATCAACAGTAAACATTTTTACTCCTTATTAATCTCTGTAATCTTTGCTTTTGCATTTTTAAGCTTATCAGCACAAAATGAAGTAAGCTTTGTGCCCTCTTCAAAAAGTGCCAACGCTTCATCAAGAGAAACTTCGTTTTTTTCAAGAATGCCGACAATTTCTTCAAGTCGGGAAATTGCCTGCTCATATGTGAGTTCTTTTTTAGTTGCCATTATTTTTAACCTCTGTAATTTCGGACACAAGCGTGCCGTTTTTAAATTTTGTTACAATACTGTCGCCGACATTTGCATTTGATACATCTGTCAAAACAGCGCCGTCTTTTTCCGTTATAGTGTAACCTCTGCCTATAACGGCAAGAGGACTGAGTGCATCAAGCATAGCGGCATTCTTCTTTAAATCATATGCCTTGCTTTTTAGTATGGTTTCGTAATGCAATCTTATATTTTTTGCATAACTTTCGATAACCGAAGTTTGAAAATCAAACAGCTTGTCTATATCGGCGAGCGGAGATTTGTTCATAATATAATCAAGCCTTGCTTCCTCGCCCTGAACGATGTTTTCTATATTTTTATCAAGCATCAGTTCGAGTCCCTGAAGATTGATATATTCGTTATTAATATCGGGAACCGCAAGTTCTGCGGCGGCACTCGGAGTAGGTGCTCGCAAATCTGCAACAAAGTCGCAGATTGTAAAATCCGTTTCGTGGCCGACAGCGGAAATAATCGGGGTTTTGCAATTATATACGGCATCGGCAACCTCCTCGGTATTAAACGCCCACAAATCTTCGATTGAGCCACCGCCCCTGCCGACAATAATTGTGTCAACGCCGAGTTTATCCAAAAATTTAACGGAAGAAGCAATGTCCTTTGATGCAGCTTCACCCTGAACGACAGTAGGAACAATGATTATTTCACACAGCGGATAACGGCGTGAAATGACATTTTTTATATCCTCGACAGCCGCACCCATATTTGATGTGGCAACACCGATTTTTTGCGGATACATCGGAATAGGCTTTTTAAGTTCTTCGTCAAAATAGCCTTTTTGTGCAAGCTTTGCTTTGAGTTGTTCAAACGCAACAGCCAAATCACCTGCGCCCTTAGGCTGAATATCACGAACATAAAGCTGGTAAACACCGTCACGCTCGTACACTCCGATTTGACCGAAGCACACAACATTCATACCGTCTTTGGGAATAAATTTCAATTTATAGTTATCGGTTGCAAACATAACGCATTTTAGCTGTGATGAGCTGTCTTTGAGCGTAAAATACATATGACCGCTTTGACGATAATGCTTAAAATTGGAAATTTCGCCCATAACATAGATGTTTTGTATAGGCGGAATTTCGTCAAAAAGCGACTTGATATATCTGTTGATTTGTGAAACGGTAAGAGTAGTCATTATCTGTTATCTTTCAAATACGCATAAATTGCCGTGCCTGCCGCATTGTCGAGAGAAAATTCACTTTCGGCAAAATATGCGTTATATCTTTCGTTAATAATTTTGCGAAGCAAGGAATTTGACGCAACACCGCCCGAAAACACAACAGGCAAATCGCCGTACTTTTGCACGACTCCGCCGAGCATTGACGACACGGTTTCGGCAATGTAAGTAAGTACAAACTTGGCAACATTCTGTGCCGACTCGCCCTTGTCAATCATATTTCTTGCTTTATTTTCAACACCGCTCAACGAGCAATCGCCGTTAAGCATAGTGGGTTTAATCTTATAATTCTTTTTGCTTTTTTGTGAAAGAGCGTCAAGTTCTTTGCCGCACGGAAAAGTCATACCGAGCATTACGCCTGTTCTGTCAACAGCCTGTCCTGCTTTTAAATCCGTGCTTTGAGCAACAACGGTTGCCTTGATTATTTCTTCATCATCAGGTTCAACAATAAGAGCCTCGGTTGTGCCGCCGCTCAAATGAAACGCAATGAACCTTTGGTTAATCAGTTTAAGCATACCAGCCGAATAAAGTGCGGCAAGAATATGACCGATTTGGTGTGAAGTTTTGTACATAGGCACATCATTCACACTTGAAAGCACGGTTGCAACATTTTCGCCAACCAAAAAGCACGGCATATAGCTGCCGTCAACATTTCGAGGTCGGGTACTTACGCCTACGGCTTGCAGCACTTCAAACTCAAGTTCTTTGCACAGTTTCGGCATATTGACTGTATGCTGAAACACGGCATCGCTTTGACGAAGCCCTCTTTCACCCGGTTTTACGGTAAGCACCTGCTTAGCCTGACAAACGGTTTTGCCGTCATATGTTGCAACAGAAGTTGTATAATTGCTTGTATCAAAGCCGATATACATTACTCTTCTCCCTTTGCAACTGAGCCTAAAATACCGTTGACGAACGAATAATCGCCCTCGCCCGAATATTTCTTTGCAAGTTCAACAGCCTCGTTGATTGCAACGCTTGCGGGAACATCATCAACATATTTGATTTCGTAAATTGCAAGACGAAGAATAGCAAGGTTAACCTTTGGAAGACGGTTTGTTTTCCATCCCTTTGAATAGGTATTGATTACCTCATCAAGTTCTTCGGTCTTTGAGTCAACTCCGTCAAAAAGTGCCTTGGCGTACTTGCCGACCTTTGCCACATTTTCTTCATAGATGGCAAGAGTTTCCTCATTATTAAAAAGATTTTGAAACACAAGGCAAAAAGCCTGTTCTCTTTGTTCTGTTCTGCTCATATATTCTCCTACAAAAAAAGCCGACTCAAATAAAACAATATTGAGTCGGCAGCTTAATTATTTTTCACTTGTTAAAGGTGCATTTGAGTCGCCGCTCTCCGGAAAATCAATACCGGCAATAATTACATTAACCTTGGAAACTTCCTTGCCGGTCATATTAAGGACTGCCTCATGTACATTACGCTGTACATTTTCGGACACAGCCTTGATTTTTTTGTTTGGAAGGAGATTGATATAGATGCTTATATCCATATCGTCGCCGTCCTGAGTGATACGCACGGGGCTCATAACCTTAAGGCTTCCTTTTTTAATTGTGCCGACAACATCCATCGGCTTACTTGAAAAAGAACTTACGCCGTCAACATCCTTTGCGGCATTGATTGCGATTGATGAAATTGCTTCTTCGTTGATAATAAGGTTACCTTTTTCGTTTGATCGTGTAATTTCCATATACATAACTCCTTTGGTGTTGATTATTATAACACATAAGGAATAAATATACAAGAGAATAATTTATTTATTATTAGACTGAATAATCGAAACATCCTCAAAACCGCATTGAAGCTGTGACATTGCAATATCTTTGATTTGAAGAATAGTGGTATCGTCAAGCGTTTCGCAATCAACCACAATATCCACACCTGAGCCGTCATCTTTAATAACCGCAATGCAATTATCAATTCCTTTTGCACAAACAAGAGTTTCTATTTTGTTTTCGATTGTAATAAAATTGGATATTCTTGCAATATTTTCTGCGGCGGCTGTGCGTGCGGCTTCGGTTTCGGAGGTATTGGAAATGACTGTTTGCAGCTTTTCAAGTGCCGTATCCCGTGCGGTGTTACGCTCCATACGAGCCTTTGTGAAATATGTATTTTCTTCACTGACATCAGTTGTGGTTGCATCCACAAGTTCTGCTTTGCCGAGCGTTTTTTCCGTTGCCGAATCAATAAGCGGCTGAATGGTGGAGCTTACATCGGTGTTTTGATAATACCAATTACCTACAACACCGACACCCAAAATAAGCACAAAAGCGGCTACGGCGGATATGTATTTTTTACGCTTTTTACGCTCTTTTTTATCCTCGGGATTGACAAGTTCAGGAGGCTTTTCGACAGAATTGTTTTCGTTAAATTCCTCTTCAAACTCCGCAAATTGTTCTTCTTCGGTTTTTACGCTTTGTTCTTCCGGATTGGTTTGTTCGTTTTTTCTTTTCATATAATCACCTGTTAATTTTTGATACGCTGATTTTTGCCGACGATATACCAAAAAGCGACGACACGGCAGAAATTACCTTTTCTTTTACATTTGCATTGTCACCGCCCTGACAAACAACCGCAACGCCCATAACCTTTGGGAACGACTGTTTGATAAGAACGGGAGAATCGTTGTTGTTATCCTCATACAATACATATTCGCTCCTTTTGGAAATAGAACCGCTGTCGGTATTTTCATCCGTATTTTGAGCATAAAAATTTTCGTCTGTTTCCTGCAAGGTAATCATAACTTTGCATTTGCCGACGCCGTCAATAGAAGAAATAATATTTTCCGTTTTTTCTTCAAGAGAAGAAATATACTGCCGGTAATCCGTGCTTTCAGACTTTTTTGCCGAAGTGCCCGACGGTACAACCTCAGACAAAAGAATAAGCACAACTCCGAATATGCAGGCAAAAACAAGAAGTTTTTCCTTATGCTTCATTTTTTTGAAATTTGAAAAATATTCTTTAATTTTAGTTTCCAATATGAACCACCTCGGCATTGAGCGACAGATTATCGTAAATAATTTTTTGGACATCGGAAGTATCATATTCATCGGCAACCGACACAATAATACTTTCTATCTCAATTTCATTGTTTGAATTGATTTTTGATGTACAATTTACATTTGAGCCGGTTATATTATGCTCAGTAAGGCAGGACTTGATTTGATTTTCTATCATCCCGTCATTTATACTATATGTATTTGTTTCTTCAAATTTAGGGATTTCAAAATTGATTTTTGACTGCGTAAACGGATAAAGAAACGACAGAAAAATAAAAAGCGAGATTACCATTTTATAAAACCTGCCCATACTCCCCTTTGGCGTTAAAAACGAAAAAACAACACACATCAAAACCGTTATGCAAACAAACACGGTCCACTGCTTTACAAAATTCATCCGACACCTCCCGCCGCTATCAAAATGCCAAATGATATAACGGTTGTTACCATTGACAAAATAAGAATAACATTGATTAACAAAAGAGTATTGAGAAATGCGTTAAGGACCGCAGACACGGATTTATCGCCGAAAACATCAGATACTATAATGCACAAAGTAAGCGAAATTCGCCACAGTACAACCTCAATTATAGACGGCAAAAATACCAAAACAACCGCCATAACTCCGACTATACCCACACTGCTTTTTATAAGCGAAGAATAAGCCTGAATTGAGAGAAGTCCCTCGCTGATTGACGAACCGATAACAGGCACAACGGAATTAATCGCAAAGCGAATTGAACGAAGTCCGAGCATATCCGCCCTGCCGGCAACCGCTGTTTTTACCGACAACACCGAAACAAAAACGCCCGACGCAAACGATATACAAGTTGTAATAATTTTTTTGAGAGAAGAAAGCAGCTTGTCTAAATTCAATTCGTACCTGAGTGAAGATATTACACCGAGTGCAAGATAGCAATTAACAATCGGCATAAAAACATTTGATGAGATAAACGAAAGCCCCTGTGCAAGAATAAGAAGCGTTGTATTTGTTGAAAACCCTGTTGTTATGCCGCCCGACGCAACAACTATACTGCAAAAAACGGGTATAAACGCATAAACAAAATTTGAAGCGACGGATATAGCCATTGAGGCAAGGGACACGGTTGAAGTGAGTTTTACAAGAACAACGGTGGCAACAAGAAGTGCCGTTGCAGTTGAATAAATCATATTTACAGAATCGTCCGATTCAGCCTTTAAACTTTGAAGAAATGCTGAAAGCAATATAAAAATCAAAACGGTAACGCTTGATTTTATCGGAAGTTCAGCTTTTTTTTGCAAAAGTGATTTGAGCAAACCTACTATATCGTTAAAAGAAAGCCCGGTTATACTTTCATACGAAAAGTCAAGAACTCCGAGTTCATCAAGCATTTTGTATGTATCGGCGTCAAGTTCTTTTTCAAAAGACGACAAATCATAAGACGAAAGCGTTTTGTTATATTCTCCCTCGCTGTAATCCATTGAATAGGACGATATGGGAATAAGCAAAAACAATAACAAAGCACACAAAAAAATAGCTGTCTTTTTCATTTAACAAGTCCCACAACCATAGAAATTACCGTTTCAAAAAGAGGCATAACAAGCGACAAAACAAGCACCTTTGCCGACACCTCGGTGAACGAGGCAAGTGCGTTTTCGCCGTTATCTCTGCATATATCAACCGTAAACTGCGTAATGATGACAATACAAAGAACCTTGAGCATAAGTTTTACATACATAACGCCTGACGGTACAGACTCCGAAAGGCTCATAAGAGAGGAAAAAAGCTCGCCGACCTTGTCCGATATTGTAAGAAACGAAAGTATGCCTCCTGCTACGGATAGAATAAGAGCAAAGCTTTTGTTATGCTCCCTGACAACAAGACTGCACATCAAAACGCAAAACGATATTCCGAGTACCTTTGCCATAACTACAAATTAAAAAGAGATTTAACGGTTGAAAAAAGCTCTTTTATCTGCGGTATAAGCATCATAAGCACCACTATAACCCCTGCAAGGGTTGTAAGCATAGCTTGGTCATCACGCCCGGAACGCACCAGTAAGGTATTGAGCACGGCAACAATTATACCGATTGCCGCAATTTTGAATATAAAATTGACTTCCATTTTTTACACCTCTAAATCAAAACTAAAGTAATTACAATTCCAAACGAAAAGCCGAGACTCAAATATATTTTTGCCTTTGACTTATACATCTCTTCATATTTACGCATGGAAGATGACATATATTCCTTAAAAAATTCAATTTGTTTTATTTGATTATCTACATCATACTTGCCGAGAGAATAGAAAAAACTGCCTATTGTCCTATTTTCTTCCTGTGACAACGGAGTTTTGGCAGACTGTTCTAAAAGAAGCATATCTTGTCCGACATAATCAAGATTTTTAAATTTTGACGACTCAAACAAATCAAAAGCAGATGTTTGCTTCAGTTTGATTTCGGGCAAAATATAATTTGCAAGGTCAACGAGTTCACGGCAAACCTTGATTTTGGCTTTAATGTTTTCGGTCATATATATTCCCGTCATCAATGACGAGAGAATTATTATTACTGCACCTGCGAATTTCATTGAATATCTCCCGTGCGTCAAGAATTTTTGCCGAATAATTATCATCAAGCAAAATAATTTTTTCAAATTCGCCTGTTGAAAGCAAATCAGATATAATGGGTTTTGTGTACAAATCCTGTTTTTTACCAATATGAACGGACAGCATAAATTTTACGCCGCAAGAAAAACCGAAACGAATTTCGTCAAGTTCCTTTTGAGTTGCGATTTCATCACAAACAATAACATCGGGCGACATTGTACGAATTGCATTTTCTATGCCATTTGCCTTGTTAAGACCCGTAATAACATCGGTATTGGCTCCGATTTTAAGAGTGAATTCGTTGCCGACCTTACCTGCAAGCTCATTGCGTTCGTCAACCATAACAACCTTTTTATATTCATTATAAAATCCGTCGGATATTTCCTTTGCCATATCACGAAGAAGGGTTGTTTTGCCTCCGGACGGCTTACCTGCAACTATTACGCTGCAAACACCGTCGGCGAAAACCCTGTTCAATACATCCCTGCTGCAACCCACGGCTTGTCTGGGTATGCGAATATTAACAGAAGATATGTCTTTAACCGAAACAAGACTGTTATCCTCATATACGGCTGTTGAGCACACGCCCACACGAGAACCGTTTTCAAGGGTTATGTATCCGTTTTTAAGGTTGTTCATATTGCTGTAAATCGAATATGAACAAAGACGGTTGAACATCTCGTTAAATTCTGCCGAAGAAACCGTCAGAACATTTTCATAGGGTGAAAAGCTAAGGTTGCCTGAAGAATCGACAAACCTTGTCCCATTATTTATTACAAAAGCAACGGGCATATTGCGTCTTATTCGGATTTCGGTGAGGTTTTCCTGCTGCAAATCGGAAAGATTATCAAGTGCGGTTACGACTCTCGGCGGCAAATATTTTTTTACATAATCATAAACTTTCACATCATCACCCACATAAAACTATGTGCAAATGATAAAAATTATTACAAAGAAGTTAAAAATGTGAAAAATGATTGAAGAACGCTATTTAATATGTTAATATAATAAAAAAAATAAAATTTAGGTGCTTTATGGACATTACTAAATCCGGAAATATAATAAAAACAAACAAAATATTCAATGCTCAAACCGTCGCTTTTACAACGATTTACGGCATAAGTTTTATTGTTTTTTTAATAATCAAGCAATTACTCAAGGGTGCAGTCGGTTTATCGGCAGGTGTTGCAATGCCGATTGCATTTATTGTGGTTATGCTTGGTTTATTTTTTTGCGAAAAAAAATTTGTATTTGCAAACAGTATAAAATCATCAAAATCAAAGAAAGTATTAGGCTATATATTCAGATGTGCGGTTGATTTCGGCTTTTTCAAAATTCTTGATTTTACTCTCAACGATATGCTTGGACTGAGCAAAATGTTGGTTTATATGTTTTCTGCAATTTTGATATTTGTGTTTAATCTGTACTTTGACAGACTGATTGTATTTGACAACGCAGAAAAGCCTGAAAATAACGGCAATACAAAGCTGTATAACTATTTCTTTTCAAACAGATTTATAGTATTTTCAATGAGTTTGGCACTTATCGGAATACTGTTTGTATTTATGATATTCAAGTTGTTCCCGTTTGGTGACACCACTGTATTGAGGATGGATTTGTATCACCAGTACGGTCCGCTTTTCGTTGAATTTTATGACAGAGTAACACATTTCAAGAGTTTTCTTTATTCGTGGGAATCGGGCGGCGGTTCAAGTTTTTTGGGCAACTATTTTAACTATCTTTCAAGCCCTATTTCGTTTTTGATATTCCTTTTTGACAGAAATCAGGTAGGCTACGCAATTTCAACTCTTGTAATTGTAAAAGGTGTTTTATCTGCCGGAACTTTCACATATTTTTTGAAAAAAAGTTTTAACACTCATTCTTATACTTCCGCTTGTTTCGGTGTATTTTATGCTTTTTCCGGATATTTTCTTGCATATTACTGGAACATTATGTGGATTGACGGAATGATTTGGCTTCCGCTTGTTGCACTCGGCATTGAAAAAATCATCAACAACGGCAAGTGCAAAACATACATCCTATCGCTCTCGATTTTACTTTTCAGCAGTTACTACATCGGATATATGACTTGCATTTTTTCGGTTATATATTTCTTTGTATATTACATTGCAAACAAAGAATTCTCGGACAAAGTCAACATTTACAGCGAAAAGCAAAAGCCGCTAAAAACATTTTTTAACAACAGATTTGTAAACAGTGTGGTTAAATTCGGCTTGAGTTCGCTGTTTGTAGGCGTTCTTTGTGCGTGCTTTTTGATTCCGGTTTACTTTATACTTCAATCCTGCTCCGCAACTTCGGACAGCTTTCCGTCAACAGTTGAGCAAAACTTTAACCTGATTGATATGCTTTCCTCTCACCTAGCCGGACTTGAAACCACTATCCGTTCGTCGGGCGATGATGTATTGCCTAATATTTACTGCGGTATTTTGCCGACAATACTTTTGCCTTTGTATCTCATCAACAGAAGAATCGGACTTAAAGAAAAAGCTGCTTATGTTGTAATGCTTATATTCTTTATTGTAAGCTTTGACTGCAACATTCTTGACTTTATGTGGCACGCAATGCATTTGCCGAACGACCTGCCGTTCAGATATTCTTTCCTTTATGTATTTATTCTTTTGATTATGGCATTCAGATGCTTGATGAAATATAAAGGAATTGAATACAGAGATATTATGACGACAGGCATACTGCTTATGTTTTTGGTGCTTTACTACCAAAAGAATCCGACAAACAAGATAAGCGGATTTACAATCTATGCCTCACTGATTTTCATAATGGTATGGACTCTTGTTTTGCTTGTAATAAAAAAAGAAAACTTTTCAAAATTCGTTATCGGCATAACCATTGCGTGTATGACATTTTGCGAAATAATAGTTACTGACAGCAAATCCTATCTTTTCACCCAAGAGCAAACGCCGTATGTTGAAAAAATGGACACAATGAGTGAAGCCGTAAATTATTTGAAAGAAAAGGACAACGGTTTTTACAGAACCGAATTGACCTATCTTAACACTCGTATGGACCCGTGTTTATACAACTACAACGGTATGTCAACTTTTTCTTCAATGGCATATGAAAGCTACAGCCAAACACAATACAGCCTCGGAATGTTCGGCAACAGAATTAACTCCTACACATACAACACACAAACTCCCGTGTACAATATGATGTACGGAATTAAATACTTGATTAAGGACTCAAGCAGTCTTGATTTATCAAGCGATTACTACAAAAAAATATACACTACAAGCGGAAAATTCCAAATGCCGATTTATGAAAACAAATACACGCTTCCTGTTGCATTTGTTACATCAAAAGCAGTTGAGAATTGGGACAAAAGCGAGGGCAACCCATTTGATGTTCAAGAGGATTTGATTGACAAATCAACCGGAGTAAGCAATGTTTTTGTACCGGTTGATTATGTAAGCACAGACAGCTACAATGCCGATTGCGAGGAGGTAACGCAAAACGGAACTTACTTTGTTGATTCGATAGAAGAAAATACAGGCGGAAGCATTGATATAACCTTTAAATCGGTTAAAAACGGAAATGTATATATTTACATTGACTCAAGTGAAATTGAAAATGTAAATTACTACTGGAACGACAGTATAAACACAACATATCAAAGCATCACAGAGCCATATATACTTGATCTCGGCAAGCACAATGCCGGTGATGAAATCAAGGCATCAATTGATTTAAACGGTGTTACATCGAGCAGTGCATCATTCAGCATCTATGCATACAACATCGACAACACAGTGCTTAATTCGGCATACGAAATGCTTTCACTCGGAAAAATGAATATTAAAAAGCACAGCGATACAAAAATCGAAGGCACAATAAATGCAGGATATGACGGATATTTATACACATCCATTCCGTATGATGAGGGCTGGACAATTTATATTGACAATCACGCAGTAAAAACATTTGAAATAGGCGACAGCCAGCTTGGAGCTGCAATCAAGCAAGGTGAACACGATATTAAAATGGTTTACTCACCTAAAGGCTTAACCTACGGTTTGCCTATTTCCGCCTGTGGATGGATTGGAATATTCGGCTATGGCTTACTGAAAAGAAAAAAAGCTAAAACTGCATATAAAAAATTATAATTCAACATTATTTGTTGATTATATATAAAAATTCATTGAGCCGATAAATAAATATTTATATTAAAAATTAATATTAAGTGTTTATTTTTGACGCAATATGTTGTAAAATGTAAGCATAAATTGAGAGGAGTATTTTTAAAATGCCAAGAATCACAGCAGAAGAAGTACAAACAATCCCTTACGGTCCGTTAGGTATTATCGCTTTGCCGGGCACAGAAGCACTTGCCGCAAAGATTGACAATTACCTTGTAAAATGGAGAGCGGAGCAAGCAGCCGCTCACAAAGAAAACATCGCATTTTACGGCTACCAAAGAGATACTTACCTTATTGACACAACAATCGCAAGATTCGGTTCGGGCGAAGGTAAGGCTGTAATCAATGACAGCATCAGAGGCTACGACCTTTACATTATTGTTGACTGTTTCAATTACAGCGTAAAATACAATATGTACGGAATGGAAGTTCCGAAGTCACCGGACGACCATTTTTCGGATTTAAAGAGAGTAATCTCAGCCGCTTCGAGCAAAGCAAAAAGAATCAATGTAATTATGCCTATGCTTTATGAAGGCAGACAGCACAAGCGTTCTTCCCGTGAATCACTTGATTGCGCTATGGCTTTGCAAGAGCTTACGACTCTCGGTGTTGAAAACATCATTACATTTGATGCACACGACCAAAGAGTTCAAAATTCAATTCCTCACAAATCATTTGAAAATGTTATGCCTACATACCAGATGATTAAGGCTATTGTTAACAATGTTGACGATTTGAGCGTTGACCCTGATCATCTTATGATTATCTCACCTGATGAGGGCGCAATGCACAGATGTATTTATTTTGCAACACAGCTTGGCGTTAACCTCGGTATGTTCTACAAAAGAAGAGATTACACAAGAGTTGTAAACGGCAGAAACCCTATTGTAGCACATCAATATCTTGGTGACAGCGTTGAAGGTAAGGATATTATTATTGTTGACGATATGATTTCTTCAGGCGAAAGCATGCTTGAAGTTGCAAAGAAGCTTAAAGAACTCAAAGCAAGAAGAATTTTTGTTTGCACAGCTTTCGGTCTTTTCTGCAACGGTCTTGAAATCTTTGACAAGGCACACGAGGATGGCGTATTTGAAAAAGTATTTACAACAAACGGCGTATATCAGTCACCTGAACTTCTTTCAAGAGATTGGTATCAGAGCGTTGAACTTTCAAAATATCTTGCATACTTCCTTGATACAATCAATCACGATTTGTCGGTATCATCTCTCCTTGACAATTCAAACAAAATTGACTCATTACTTAAGAAAAAGGGATTGAAATAATTATGGCAAAGAAGAAAAAAAGCGGAATTTCAAAACTTGTATTTGTAATCATTTTCAGTATATTGGTAATGACTCTTATTCCAAGCGGAATTTACTGTGCGGTTGAAAGAATCAATCCAATACAAATGGTTTCATCTGTAATTACATTTAACAATGACGATTTAATTATCGGTAAATGGCAGAATGAAGAAAGAACATCTGCATATGAATTTTTTGAGGATGGTACATACAAATCATACTTTACTCAAAAATATTCACTTGAAGGCGAATATTCAATTAAAGGAAACAAGCTTACGCTCTTAAATCCATCAACTAATCAAACAGTTGTTTATACTTTTTCGGTTAACAAAAAATCTTTGGAAATGTTGATTTATCAAGAAAACGGCTTAGATTCAAAATCAGACACCGACCAAACAGTAAAATACAACAAGGTTGACAGAATTGAACTTCGTGATCCTTTGGATGCACTCGGAATAATTGTTGACTCTTTAAAAGAAGGAACAACAGACGCATCGGAAGAATAAATAAAAAGTAATACAAAATAAAAAGCGGTCATATCATTTATTCAGAAGGAGTAAATGATATGACCAAAAATGTAGAATCAAGATGTATCGAACTTGGCGAATACATTGCACAAAACAAAACAACCGTGAGGCAAACGGCAAAAGTTTTCGGCATAAGCAAAAGCACGGTACATATGGATGTTACAAAACGACTGGGCGAGATTGCTCCACTGCTTGCCGACAAGGTAAACGATGTGCTGCAAAACAACAAATCGCAAAGGCACATACGAGGCGGCGAAGCAACAAGAGAAAAATATCGCCAAATAAAAAGAAAGAAGTAAAAATATGTCTATCGGATTTATCGGTTGCGGAAATATGGCAAGTGCCATCATCTGCGGAATCATTGACAACAAGGCTGTAAAGGCGGAGGAAGTAAATGTTTTTGATGTTTATGCTCCCGCAACAGACAGCATAAAAGCAAAGTACAACATTAATGTTTTTGACTCCGAAGAAGAAATTGTAATTAACAGCGATACAGTAGTTTTGGCTGTTAAACCGAACATTCTCTCCTCGGTTCTCAAAAAAATTGACGGAGTGCTCGGCAACAAGGACACCTTGATTATATCTATTGCCGCAGGCAAAAGCACCGAATTCATTGCAAACGAGTTGACGCACGACAACAGAATAATCCGTGTAATGCCAAACATCAACGCAAAGGTAAGCGAGGCAATTTGTGCATATACGGCAAATGCCAATGCGACCGATGATGACAAAAAACTTACGGAAAAAATCTTTTCGGCTGTCGGCAAAATCATATATTTGGAAGAAAACTACTTCCCTCTTTTCGGCGTTCTCGGCGGTTGTACTCCGGCACTTGCATATATGTTCATTGACGAACTTGCAAGAGCAGGCGTGAAAAACGGAATGAAAAAGGATGTTGCACTTAAAATATCAGCACAGGCTGTACTCGGCAGTGCCAAAATGATTCTTGAAAGTGACGAGCATCCATATGAGCTTATTGACAAGGTATGCTCACCGGGCGGCACAACTATTGAAGCTGTTACCTCTTTGCAGGAAAGCGGATTTAACTCCGCAATACACAAAGCGGTTGACAAAGCCGTTGAAAAGGACAGCAAATTATAATAACAATCAACTCAAAGCACTTGAAAGTAAAAAACTCAAGTGCTTTTTTATTTGTTTTGCTAATAGACAGGATTATATATAAATGGTAATATATTTATATATGTATATAAAAGGAGAGAATACAATGAAAAAAGTATATTCAATTTTAATCACCGTTTGCCTATTTTGCGTTTTTGCATTCGGCACATCAACTGTGTTTGCCGCACAAATTGATTCCGACACAGTCAGCGATGACGGAACAAGAATTGTTAACATTTCACCAAACGGTGAAGAGGACGACACACTTTCAATCCGCAGAGTACTTAAGGACAGTATGTGCAACAAACTTGTTGTTAACTTTGCACCCGGTGAATACACGCTGACTAATTCCCTGCCGATTTTTGACAACACAACATTTAATGCCAACGGTGCTGTATTCAATCAAAAAACAGATGGCAAAGGCTTGCTCATCAACGGATTTCATATGAACAGCTCATACGGAAAAGGTTCGGGCGGATACGGCTCACTCAAAAATGTTGTAATCAACGGCGGTACTTGGGTCGGCACAGCAGAGCCTAACACGGAAAAGACTTTGAAAGACAATGGATTTTATGTTGGCTACTCATCATTTTTGTTTATGCACGCTCAAAATATCACCATCAAAAACTGCTCATTCAAGAACAACTACAACGGACATTTCATTGAATTTGCAGGAGTTAAAAACGCAAGAATTGAAAACTGCAATATGGCTATGGGCGGAAGCAGATATGTAGGCGAAGGCTCAAACGAAGCTATCCAAATTGACAACACATATAAGCAGAGCAATTCTCCGTCAGGTGCTCCGTGGGATGACACAGCTTGCGAAAACATCACGATTTCAAACTGCAAAATCAAATTTGCAAGAGGTATCGGCACAAACAGAGTCGGCAACACATTTTTCAAGAACATTAAGGTTCAGGGTTGCACAATCACATCAACAAGTGAAGCACTCAATATGTATGATGTACTCGGTTTGAATGTCAGCAAGTGCACAATCAAAGCCACAGGAAAATTCAAGGACTATCGTTCTGTTGCAATGTATGTTGGTCTTGACAGTGTGCCAAAGGGTGGCAACGCTTCAAAGGCGAATGCAACAATCACCAACAACAAAATTTACGGCAACACAGCCGGACTTAAAATGTGGAACTTAAAGTCAAAAGCAAAGTTCAACAAAGTTACAATCAAAGGCAACAAAATCTATTGTAAAAAAGGCAAAGACAAGGCTTTGCAACACACAAAGAGCATAAAGAAACTTGTTAAATCAAAGAACACAATTAAAAAATGGTAAAAGAAAACGGCTTGAAAATTCTTTTCCGACACACAAAAAACGGCTTGAAAATTCAGTTCAAGCCGTTTTACTATTATAATGTATAAATTACATATACTTTTTGATTTCGTCAACCTTATTTGTTTGCTCCCAAGGAACATTGAGGTCTTCTCTGCCCATATGACCGTAAGCGGCAACTGCCTTGTAAATCGGTCTTCTCAAATCAAGGTTCTTGATGATTGCAGACGGACGAAGGTCAAATACCTTGTTAACGATTTCGCTGATTTCGTCATCAGACTTCTTGCCTGTACCGAAGGTGTCAACCATTACAGAAACAGGCTTTGCAACACCGATTGCATATGCAAGTTCAACCTCGCACTTATCTGCAAGACCTGCTGCAACAATATTCTTTGCTACCCATCTTGAAGCATAAGCTGCTGAACGGTCAACCTTTGTAGGGTCTTTACCGGAGAAAGCACCGCCGCCGTGACGGGCATATCCACCGTATGTATCAACAATAATCTTTCTGCCTGTAAGACCTGAGTCACCCATAGGACCGCCGATAACAAATCTGCCTGTTGGGTTTACATAAAATACGGTATCCTCATCCATAAGTTCGGCAGGAACAGTTGTTTTGATTACATTTTCAATAATATCTTCTCTGAGTTGCTCAAGAGAAACATCAGCACTGTGCTGTGAAGAAACAACGATTGTTGTAACACGAACAGGCTTGTTGTCTACATATTCAACGGTAACCTGAGTTTTGCCGTCTGCACGGAGATAAGGCAATGTGCCGTTCTTTCTTACTTCCGTGAGTTTGAGAGCAAGCTTGTGAGCAAGAGAGATAGGCATTGGCATAAGTTCCTTGGTTTCGTTGCAAGCGTAGCCGAACATCATACCCTGGTCGCCGGCACCGTTGAGGTTGTCCTCATCTTCTTCGTTGTTTTTAAGCTCAAATGACTTATCAACACCCATAGCAATATCAGGTGACTGCTTGTCAAGAGAAGTGATTACGGCACAAGTGTTGCCGTCAAATCCCTTTGCACTGTCGTCATATCCGATTTCGCAAACAGTTTTGCGAACAATAGCGTTGATGTCAACATTTGCTTTTGTTGTGATTTCGCCCATAACATGAACCTGACCTGTTGTGCAGGTTGTTTCGCAGGCAACACGGGACTGTGGGTCCTGTTCAATCATAGCGTCAAGAATTGCGTCTGAAATTTGGTCACAGATTTTGTCTGGATGTCCTTCTGTAACAGATTCACTTGTAAATAAAAAGCGTGACATATATATTACCTCTTTCTGTATAATTACTTAATTTTCGGCAAAAAGGACAAAATAAAAAGCACACGGCGGTTACCGTATGCTGATAATTCATCATTCGGTATTATCTTACCGCAGGTATTAGCACCTTACAGATTGCAGGTTGCTGTGGTGTCACAGGGCCAGTCCCTCGACCACTCTTGATAATCTCTATTCCTTTTTACTACACATATGATACTATAAAGAATATAAATTGTCAACAAAATTTTTATTGAAATAATTGTTAATTTATATTGTAATTTGTTTAGAAATAGTTTATAATTAGTATGTTAACATTTATGCTTATTGTTAATAAGTACAATTTGCTGTTTAAGGAGGAAAAATAATGGCAAAGAAAACCGTATTCGTTACCGGCGGTACCGGTAATATGGGTTGGGCTGCAGTTAAGGAAATGATTAAGCATCCAAATGAAATCAACATCAAGATGCTTGCAAGAAAAAGCCCAAAGAACGAAGAAAAATTAAAGGGTATTATGGCTAAGCCTAATGTTCAGGTTGTATGGGGCGACTTGGGCGATTACGATTCAATCCTCGAAGGCGTAACAGGCTCAGACTATGTATTACATATCGGCGGTATGGTATCTCCTACTGCTGACTGGAAGCCATACAGAACACAAAAAACAAATATCGGTGCTGCTCAGAACATCTGCAAGGCTGTTTTGGCTCAACCGAACGCTGATGATATTAAAGTATGCTACATCGGTACTGTTGCTGAAACCGGCGACAGAAACTACCCTATCCACTGGGGCAGATGCGGCGACCCTATCAAAATTTCTATCTACGACCACTATGCAATTTCAAAGACTATTGCAGAACGCACATTTGTTGAAAGCGGCATCAAGAATTGGGTTGTAATGCGTCAGAGCGGTATTCTCTATCCAAACATTCTCAAGAATATGGACCCTATTATGTTCCATGTACCGATTAACGGTGTACTTGAATGGTGTACTGTTGAGGACTCAGGCAGACTTATGTGCAACCTTGTACTTGAAGACGAAAAAGGCACACTCGGTGCAGATTTCTGGAATCACTTCTTCAACATCGGTTCAGGCGAGCAATACAGAATTTCCAACTATGAGTTTGAATGTCTCCTTCTTGGCACTCTCGGTCTTGCAGGCCCTGAAAAGCTCTTTGACCCTAACTGGTTCATCACAAAGAACTTCCACGGTCAATTCTATGCAGACGGCGACAAGCTCGAAGAATTCCTCCACTTCAGAGAGAATCTCCCTGTTAAGGATTACTTCAACAGACTTGCAGATCAGGTTGAATTCTACTTCAAAATACCAAGATATCTTCCAAAGAATCTCGTTGCAGCTTGTGCAAAGCCATTCATGAAGAAGATTGCATCTACAAAAGACTTTGGTACTCTTGACTGGGTTGCTACAAGAAATCCTGAAAGACTTTCAGCATACTACGGCACATATGAAGACTGGGCAAAGATTCCTACAAAGTGGGAAGACTTTGAAATCACAAAGTTTGCAAAGAAAACTTCTGATGCAGATGAATTCAAGCTTGACCACGGCTATGATGAAACAAAGCCTGAGTCAGAACTTGACATTGAAGATATGAAGCAAGCTGCTAAGTTCCGTGGCGGTGAATGCCTCAGCGAAACAATGAAGAAGGGCGATATGGCTACAAAGCTCAAGTGGAAGTGCGGATACTGCGGTGCAGAATTCGAAGCTTCTCCTGCTCTTATTCTTCTCGGCGGTCACTGGTGTCCTGAATGCTACATCCCTCAGAAGCAGTGGGATTACGACAACATCGCAAGAACAAACCCGTTCTTCGCACAAGTTTGGTATCCTAACCACACTAAGGAAGAAACAAACGTTTACAAGTTTGACGATTTGTTCCAAATCGACGGTGTTAAGTGGGACGATATTAAGAGATAATCAAATATCAAAAAAATTAAGGGGCGTTCGCATTGAACGCTCCTTTAATTTATCGTTTCATTTGTCAAATCGGGCGAATATTCATCGCAATATGCAAAATGAAAATCTATGCCCGTTGCGGTTGAAACCTCACTCATAAGGTTCATAAAATCATCGATACTCGTTTTATTATTGCCAATAATTTTAAGCGTCGAGTCAACAAACACATCCGTTATATCAAAATTGCTTGCACAAAGCCCTGCCAAAAATCCGTAAAGCGGAATTGCACCGACTATATCATAATCGTTTGAATTTATATATCTGATATTTCGTGGCAAAAAACATTTTAAATCATTGCTGTAATCTATAAAAATTACGGTTTTATTTTCGTCTTTTGATAAATCTGTTGCCTTTTGCAAGAGCATATTGGTTTTGCCGCAACCCTTATCCCCTGTCACATATTCCACCATAAACTGTCACCTCATATTCTCGTCATTATGAATAGAATATTCTACTTCTATTGAATCATTATGTTTTGATTTCTTTTTTATTCTTTGAGTTGTGTAAATAATCGAAACAAGCTTTTCAAATCCGATGAAAAAACAGCCGAATCCGTAAAAAATTGTTATTGCAACAGCACTTTTAAACGATTTAAACACAAGAACAAGACCGAGTGAAACGGATACTATTGAAAAAACAAGAAGCAAATACCATCGAGGAAGTCCGAAGCGTTTGGCATCTATTGACGCCTGCAAAGTAAACAGACTGTCGGCAATTATCATAATGCCTATAATTATCGGCAAAAGATTTATTATCCAATTATGATGAATAATTGTACATATACCGATTATAACTGACAAGATACCGAGTGCAAGGTCGAACTGAAACGCAATGTTATATTTATCCTGTGCAAAATAAGCACAAATTTTGATTGTGCCGAAAATAATAAGCATAATACCTATTATATAGCATACGGCGGCCATCGAAAATTCAGGAAATCCGGCAAGCATTAAACCGATAATCATAAACAAAATACATGCACAAATATATATGCCTTTGATATTTTTTAAGTATTTCACAACTTCACACCCTTTTATAGTATATTCCGGCACGAACTGCTGTAACAACAATCCGCACCGGATAACAGTCGGTTCAATTTGAGAAAAACAAACTTTTTGGAGAAACATTAAAAAGAGAACTTATAAGATGCTTGAATCCTAACTTAAGAACCGACCGATTGTTAGGCTTTCTTCCCTTTGACTACATTAAAGCATTTTTCAAACAAAAAATAAACTGTCAAAAAAAGAAAAGTACACAATATTTGTGCACTTTTCGTCTTTTGTAATACAAAAAATCAATTTATAAATTATATTTATTCGATATTTGACCCAACTTTTCCAAAAATTCTTTTGGAGGAACTTTCATTCCGTTATGAACCCATTCAAAAAATGTGCCCGTAATAGCGTGCTTATAAAATGTTGTAAAAATTTTTAAATCATAATCGTCAACAACTTTATTTTGAGCCGCAAGCTCCGCCTTTATCCTCTTATAAACAGCTTCACCGACAACATTTGTAACATAGTTCTTAATATTATCGGAATATTTTGACTTGAAAATATTTGTTATAATACTCTTTTTGATAAGAGAATTCTCCGACATTTTTTGAAAAGCCTTTTCCCAATCAAATCTTTCAGGCTTAGGCTTATTAAATTCTGCCATAGTATCGTCAAAAATATCTTTGAGCACATCGTAAATATCGTGATAATGATAATAAAATGTGTTTCGGCTGATGCCGATATCATCAATTATATCCTTGACCTTAATGCTGTCAAGAGGCTTTGACTGCAACAATCGGAGCATTGACGACTTTATTTCCTTTTTTGTAAATTGTTGCATAACACTCACGCTCCGTTAATCGAGAAGTTCAATATCCGTAGGGTCGGTATCAAGTGAGTTGACCGATTTCAAGTTCTTTTGAATAATATCGTTTCTGTGATTTGCTTCATCAATGGTTTTGCCGGCTTCGTCAATTTTTTTCTTCGCTTTTTCAAGGAGATTGCCGAACGAATCATACTGCTTTTTGGCATTGCCGAGGACTTTCCAGACTTCATTTGCACGCTTATTGATGGCGATTGAACTGAAGCCGAGCGACAATGAATTTAAAAGTGCGGTGATGGTGCTTGGACCCGCTACCAATATTCCCATTGCCTGAAGTTTTTCGGGAAGCCCTGTTTTGCTGTTCATTATCTCGGCGTAAAGCCCTTCCGTTGCAAGATACATAATTGCAAACGGCGTTGTAAACGGCTCGCTGATATAGTTCTTAATTGCCTTTGCTTCATCTCTTACTCTTGCTTCAAGAGCCTTTTGAGCAGCATTTACAGCTTCGATATTGCCCTGTTCAGCCGCTTCACTGAGGCGAACATAATCTTCCATCGGGAACTTTGAATCAATAGGAAGCCAGCAAACCTCGTCGTTTTCGGCATTTGGGATTTTAACGGCAAATTCTACCTGACCGTTATATTTAGGGTTTGTCCTTACATTTTTTTCGTACATATTAGGAATAATTTGTTCAAGAATATTACCGAGTTGAAGTTCCGCCCAAGTACCTCGTGTTTTTACATTGGTAAGAATACGGTTAAGACCGCTTACGCCGACCGACAAATCTTTCATTTCACCGAGCGACTTATAAACGGAAGTAAGCTGCTTTGACACTTGTTCAAACGATGAATCAATACGCTTATTAAGTGTTGAAGTGAGCTTTTCATCAACTGTTGCACGCATTTGTTCAAGCTTTTTTTCATTGCTTTCCTGCATAGAAGCAATAGATGTTTGAATGAGTTTTGTTTGAGTAATATTGTTATTATTCAGCGTTTCAACAACCTTGACCTGCTGCTCGTAATTCTTATTAACAAGGTCGTTCATCTGACGGGAAAGTTCCTCTATTCTTGCTGTGTTATCGTGTTTGTTAACGGTATCGATAATCTGACGGGTAAGTTCCTCTGTTTTTGCTGAATTGTTGTTTTTTCTTTGAGAAACCAAAAGAGCTATTGTAACAATCAAAAGCCCTATGCAAAGTCCCAATAAAATATATGTAAGCATAATGTCACCTCTTTTTAATATAGAATAACACAACACCTGCCAAAATTCAATGGCAGGTGTTATTTTTTGGACACTATTAATAATATGACTTGGTTGTGTAATTGCACTTACCGCCTGCATAGCGTTTCATTGTAAAATTCTTACCGCTTTTCTTTACGGTTATCTTAACTTTTTTAGGTTTAACATTTTGACTTGTAAGGAATGTACATGAAATAACGCCGTTTTTAACAGTCATTTTTATTTTAATCGGATAATTGGTATTATTCTTAAACTGCAAGTCCTGACTCGGCCAATAAATAGCCGCATCTCTGCCAAGAGGAACATACGATACTCTTTGAGAATGCTGATGTCTTTCAACTATTTTAATATTAGAAAGAAGAACGGTATTAAAAATGGTTGAGGCTACCTGGCAAACACCGCCGCCTGTACCCATTGACATTGCGTTCGGGCCGTTAAAGACATGAGCTTTTTTGTAGCCCTTTTTAGAAGTTCTCTTGCCTACAACTTTATTAAACGAAAATGTTTCGCCCGGTGCAAGAACTGTACCGTCTATTGCTTTTGAAGCAATCTTAAGATTTGTTGTTCTGTCCTTATTATTTACATAATGTGATGAATACTTTGCATAAGTTTTGGTAAAAGCACTGTTAAGTTTATTTGACCAAACGCCGCAAACCGGCTTATTATTTGCATCATAATTAATTGCTCTTACTCTGACATAATACTTTTTGTTGTTATTGGCAACGGTAACGGTTTTTGACTTAACATTTTTGCCCTTAACAGTTACATACTTTACCCCTGATTTAAAAGCACTGTCCTTAGAATACATAATTTGATACGCATTGCAAGATACAGTTGACCATTCAACAACGAGCTGTTTTTTATTCTTTGTACCGTAAACGGCAAGAAGTTTAACAGCCTTCGGAGGCGATACAGGCTTTGGTTTTGGAGTAACATCGTCATTGTCATCTTCATTTTCAACAATAGTAAATTCAACGGTTTTTGAACCTGTATAATACGGTGAATCGGCAGTTGCGGTAACAGTAAGAGAAGCAATACCGACATTAGTGTTGTTTTCAAATTTTTCTGTATAATCTACATCCTTTGTAAGCAAAACATCGCCCACCATTACGGAATAATCCGGTGTAACAGGCTTACCTGTAGCCTCATACTCTGTAATACCGTTTTCAAAGGCGATATTAGCGTCCTTTAAATCTGTTTTGCTGTCATCTGCATATACAGGCATAGCTGTGGCAATGAGCAAAACAAGCGATAGAATAACTGCAAAAATTTTGTTTGTTTTTTTCATTAATATTTGTCCTCCTATTTATTTCCCTGACCGTAATAAGCGTTTTTGCCGTGCTTACGCTCATAATGCTTGTCAAGGAGATAATCTTCTATTCCGATATTTGAATCCTTGCTTAAAGCAGCAACGGATTCCGTTCGGTATGCCATTTTGCATACTTCCTCCAAAATCAGGGCATTTTCAACTGCTTTTTCGGCATTTTTACCCCAAGTGAAAGGACCGTGGCGGTGGATAAGAACAGCCGGGCACTCCTCCGGAGAAATACCTCTTTTGGCAAATTCCTCAACTATAACTTTACCGGTATTAAGTTCATATGCCGACTCAACTTCTTCCTTAGTGAGCCCTCTTGTACAAGGAACGGCACCGTTGGCAAAATCTGCATGAGTTGTGCCGTAAGCCGGGACATCTCTGCCTGCCTGTGCCCATGAGCATCCCCAAGACGAATGAGTATGAACAACGCCGCCTATATCTTTGAAGTTTCTGTAAAGTTCCATATGCGTAGGCGTATCGGAAGACGGATTAAGTTTACCCTCAACCTTATTTCCCTCAAGGTCCATAACAACCATATCATCGGCAGTCATTTTACTATATGGTACACCCGATGGTTTTATTACAAAAAGTCCGCTTTCACGGTCAATCGCCGAAACATTGCCCCAAGTAAGTACAACCAAGCCGTACTCAACAAGTTTTAAATTTTGTTCAAATACTTCTTTTTTTAACGCTTCTAACATTTTTACTCCTTACATACCGAGTTTGTATGCAACATCGTTATAAAACAATTCTTTTCTGAATTCGTTAATCTCTGTGTCCTTATTTATATGGATAAACTCAATGCCCATAATTTCGGCAAAATCACGCATATGCTCTGCATTAAGCGAATACGAAAGAACGCTGTGATGTGCACCGCCGGCATACATCCACGCCTCTGCCGAAGTTTGAAGGCAAGGAAGCGGTTTCCACAAAACACCTGCAACAGGAAGTTTTGGCATATCATTTACCTGTTCCTTACATTCAACATCATTAACAATCATACGAAGTCTGTCGCCCATATCAACAAGAGTGACAACAATCGCATTGCCTGTTTGAGCCTTGAATACCAAACGGGCAGGGTCTTCTCTGTCGCCTATACCGAGAGGGTGAACCTGAATTTTTGCTTTTTCAGATGCAATAGTTGGGCAAACCTCAAGCATATGTGAGCCAAGGAGCATCTCGTTGCCCGGCTCAAAATGATATGTATAATCTTCCATAAAGGCTGTACCGCCCTGCATACCCTCTGCCATAAGTTTCATAACACGGGTCATAGCGGCAACTTTCCAGTCGCCCTCAGCACCGAAACCGTAGCCCTGACGCATAAGGTCCTGAGCGGCAAGACCTGGAAGCTGACGAAGTTCCTGCAAATCCTCAAAGTTTGTATGGAATGCACCAAATCCCTCTTTTTCAAGAAACTTTTTGATTGCAACTTCTTCCCTTGCCTGATACCTTACGGCATCAATGTTGTCGGTATCCATAATATAATTCTTTTCATATTCAGCCATTTGAGCATCGATTTCATCGTCGGTAACGGCATTAACGAGTTTAATAATATCGCCAACACCGTAGTGGTCAACCTGCCAACCGAGTTTAATCTGCGCTTCAATCTTATCGCCGTCGGTTACGGCTACATTACGCATATTGTCGGAAATACGGAGAACACGAAGTTTACGGCTTTCCATAGCACCGACAGCGGCTCTCATCCAAGTGCCGATTTTGTCCTGAAGTGCTTCATCCTTCCAATAGCCTGCAACCGCCTTTTGCTTTAATCTCATACGAGCGGCAATATAACCGTGCTCTCTGTCGCCGTGTGCGGACTGATTAAGATTCATAAAGTCCATATCGATATCCTGCCACGGAATATCTCGGTTATATTGAGTATTTACATGAAGAAACGGCTTTTTGAGAGCATTAAATCCAGCAATCCACATTTTAGACGGTGAAAAAGTGTGCATCCATGTGATAACACCTGCACAGTGCTCATCATTGTTTGCCGCTTGCATAACATCCAAAATTTCTTTTGAAGTTTTTACACAAGGCTTCGCAACAACTTTACAAGGGAGTTTTTTGCTCCATTCGTCTGCCATTTCTGTTGCGTGAGAATTGATAGTTTCAAAAATATCTTCGCCGTAAAGGAACTGAGTGCCTACAACGAACCAAAATTCATAATTTTTAAGTGCCATTGTTATTCTCCTTAAATATTTTCGTAAGCGGCAATTTCCGCTTTGAGTGCCGACTTATATAATTTCATATATTCGTTAAAGCCGTTTACATCGTTTTCATCAGGTGCAACGGTTTTACATTCGTTGTTTACGAATACTTTGTTATTGAGATATTCGTCAAGCGGTTCATCACCGTCAACAGCATATTTTGCAAGGACAGCCATACCCCATGCTCCGCCCTCGCCTGCCGTTTTCATAACGGCAACAGGACAATTCATTGCACCTGCCATAAGTTTTTGACCGACAAGCGGAGTTTTGAAAAGTCCGCCGTGACCCATAAGGCAGTCGATAGTGACATTTTCTTTTTCAAGAATTTCCATACCGATTTTGAGGGTTGCCATTGTTGAATAAATTTGCGAACGCATAAAGTTTGCAAGATTGAAATTTGCGCCCTGCGTTCTTACAAAAAGCGGTCTGCCGTCCTCTGTGTGAGAAACAGGTTCGCCCGAAAAATAATTTATATTAACAAGTCCGCCTGCATCAGGCTCGCCGTAAAGTGCTGCTTCATACAAAGCGTCGTAAAGCTCCGGCTTAGATATTTGCTTTCCTACAGCAGAAGCAAACTGACCGAAAACATTTACCCAATAATCAAGGTCCGTACAGCAGTTGTTGCAGTGCACCATTGCAACCGGCTTGCCCACAGGAGTTGTTACCATATCAATTTCTTCATACACCTTTGAAAGCTGATTTTCAAGAACAACCATTGAAAAAATCGAAGTACCTGCACTGACATTACCCGTTTTAACGGCTATTGCATTGGTAGCGGTCATACCCGTTCCGGCATCGCCCTCGGGAGGTGCCATAGGAACGCCCGATTTAAGAGTGCCCGACGGGTCAAGAAGCTTTGCGCCGTCTTCGGTAAGAGTACCGGCATTTTCACCTGCCACAAGAACCTTTGGCAAAATTTGAAGAATATCAATGTCAAGTTCTTTAACCTTAGGGATAGAATTGAACTTTTTTGCCATTTGGGAATTATAATCGTTAACTGTGCTGTCTATTGGAAACATACCGGACGCTTCACCGACACCGACAACCTTTTGCCCCGACAGTTTGTAGTGAACATATCCTGCAAGAGTTGTAAGAAAAGCAATATTTTTTGTATGCTCCTCGCCGTTGAGAATTGCCTGATACAAATGGGCAATGCTCCATCTTTGCGGAATGTTGAAATCAAAAAGTTCCGTAAGTTCTTTAGCCGCTACGCCTGTAATCGTATTACGCCATGTTCTGAACTCACAAAGCTGATTGCCGTCTTTATCAAACGGAAGATAGCCGTGCATCATAGCAGAAAAGCCAAGTGACGCAAGATTTGTGATTTTTGAGCCGAACTTACTTTCACAATCATAATTAAGATTTTTATAAGCATCCTGAAGCCCTGACCAAACATCATCAAGGCTGTATGTCCAAATGCCGTTTACAAGCTGATTTTCCCAGGTATGAGAGCCTGAAGCAATAGGATTAAAATCCTTGTCTATAAGCACTGCTTTTATTCGGGTTGAACCGAATTCAATACCCAAAGACTCCGTACCGTTAAGTGTGTAATTCATCCTAAACTATCCCCTAAATAATATATAAATTATTATACAAAATCATTACTTATAATTCAATAAAATATTTGATTATTTTATATATTTTTCGACTTTTTTCTTTAACTTAATTCTATACAATTTAAGAAGTAAAGTATACAACTTGTCAAAAACAGCAAAAACAAGATTTAGGCAAAGGACAAATACAACAATCCCCCACTTGCCGAGCATATCGTCAAACGGTATGCCGAATACATAAACGCATAAAACCTGAGTGAGCACCATTGCGGCGTTAAAAGTAATAAATTTCAGAAGATACGACAAAAACTTAGGTTTTATATCATTAATCTTATCTCTGATTAGTGGATAATAGCCAAAAAACAAGATATATAGGAGCACACATTCTTTATCATTCAAAAGAATAAAAGATATAATTGAAGTTGATATAAAAGTAAGCAATGCACTTTTTTGCGAAACTGAGTCTAAAAGAATAATCATAACAAGGCTTGCAACAAGAGGCATAGTGTAACCGAGCACCCAAAAAATCGAGCCTAAAAAAAGCATAACAACCGACAAAGCCGTTGCCACACCGGAATATGCTATAACCTTTGAATTTTTCAAACAATCACCTCTTTATGATGTCTGATACATATTATATCAAATAAAACTGTCGAGTTGTGAATTAATCGTAAACATTATTACCAAATTATAAATATTTGTTTTGAATTCATTGAGAGGTATTTACAAAAATGAGCAAATTAATTATAATTTAACTAAACAATTACACAAGAGGTGTTTTAATGAGAAAAGCAATAGCGGTAGTTCTTGCAACTACAATAGCGGTTTCGGTTGCAATGATAGGTTGCTCGAAATCAAAAAATAATGAAGAAACCACAACGAAAACAGTTGACGGATTAAAGAACAACGAAGACACATTCAGCATTGAAGAAGAAACTGTAACGGACAAAAACGGAGAAGCAATTACAGACAAGAACGGAAACCCTGTCACCACACAGGTAATGTACAAAGAAACGACCGACAAAAAAGGTAACAAAATAGCAGTAAAGATTGATGATAACGGCGAAGTTGTTACCGACAAAAACAAGAAGCCTGTAACTGTTCATACAACAAAGGCACCGAAAACTACTTCAACAACAGCGGTTTCTCTTCCGGACGAGTCTAGCACAATAACAACCGTTGCCCCGGACAAGGACATTGTTCCAAAAATAGATGACAGTACAAAGAGTGCATCATTTACCGAAGATGAGATAAAAGTTATTGAAGCTATGTTTGAGGTTCCGGGCATTTATGCTTCAAATTACGAAAACTCGGACGGCGTTCCGCTTGATGCGGCAAAGCATGCTGCGATTTGGATGGCTCAAAGAGAAAATCTCAACACCAAAACATATGCGTCGGGTACAATTGTTCTCGGACTATTCAAATTTTTCGGTCAAACAGTTGTTAACTTCAAAAACAACTGCGGCAAAAATGCTGAAATAACATACAATGCTTCAAATGATACATTTACTATTCCGAGTGCAGAAAGTGCCGTACAAAAGGTAAGCATTGAAAAAGTAGAAGAATACTCACAAAAAAACAACAACAATTATTACAAGATTACTGCCAAAGTTTCGGGATGTGACAAATCCAAGGTTGTTGCAGTAGTTCAAAAGAACAGACTTGAAAGCTCGCTCGGATTCAGCATCAAAGCGATGAGATGGTCATAAACTAAATAAACATATAACCCCGTAGTTTCAATGAAGCTACGGGGTTGTTTTTTATAACGAAATGCCGAAGGTTATTCCTTTTATTTTCTCAGTCGTCATAAAGTGCGACAGCTTTACTGCGTAGACGCCCCCTTTTGTCTGCGTTGCAGACATTTCCCCCGATTAACGGGGGAATCACCTTACATAAGAGGAGCTTAAAAGGTTTAAATTAATATAATTTTTCGCCGTTTTCGATAGCCGTAATTTGGTCTATTCTTGTTTGATGTCTGCCGCCCTCAAATTTTGTGTTGATAAACACATCAACGAGTTCAAGTGCTGTGCCCTCACCGATTACACGGGCACCCATGCAAAGGCAGTTTGCATCGTTGTGAAGTCGGGTATACTTTGCACTGAAATAATCGCTACAACAGCAAGCTCTGATACCCTTTACCTTATTGGCAGCCATAGAAATACCGACACCTGTGCCACAACAAAGAATTGCCATATCGGCTTCACCCGCAGACACCTTATCACAAGCGATTTGAGCCGAAACGGCATAATCAAATCTTTCGGGAGAATAACAACCTACATCGATATAGTCAATCCCCTTTTCTTCAAAATGAGCACGAACAGCCTCTTTGAGAGGAAAACCTGCGTGGTCCGAACCTAAAACTATTGTCATAATTATTCTCCTTATCTTTTTAATTTTAATTTCAATTCTCTTTCGGCTTGGCTCTGTCTTAAATAAACAGGCATAAGCGCCTTTGGAGAGATTGCATTTTTATTTTGTGCCGCCTTGGCAACGCCTACGGCATTTTGATAAATTCGGTCATCATCGGCAAGAGTGCAATTCTCAAGTTCGATATTTTGAAAACAGAGTTTTGCTCCGTCGCCGGCTATAATCACCTTGTCGTACTGTTTAAGCTCATTCCGTAAATCTTCGATAGAAATTGCCCTATCATCGCAAAGACGCTCAACCTTACCGTTTTGGACTCTGAACAAAGCATTATAGAACTGCATTCTTCTTGCGTCCATAACAGCACAAACAACAGCGTTTTTGTCAACAAAATTATACGCTATTGCCTCCAATGTTGAAACGGAATAGCACGGGATGTCATCATTGAATGCAAGTCCTTTAACCGTTGCAACGCCGATACGAACACCTGTGAATGAACCCGGACCTGCTGTAATTGCAATTCCGTCAAGTTCGCTGTATTTGCGACCGTCCATAACTCTCGTAATCATAGGAAGCAATGTTTCGCTATGAGTAAGTCCCGAATTTACAAATTCACTTTTTATAATTTCATCGCCGTCAGTCAAAGCAACGGAAGCTGTGACGGCACTTGAATCCATTGATAAAAGCATATCAATCCTCGATATAATCTGATTTTAATTTGAAAATAAACCTACGGGTATTTTCATCAATTTTTTCTATTTCAATAATAACGGCGTCATCGGGCAGAGCACCGAAAACATTTTCGCTCCACTCGGCAAGAATGTAGGCATCCGTTTCGAGATAATCGAAAAAGCCTGTAGAATAAAGGTCATCCCAACTTTCAACCCTATACATATCAAAATGATAAACCCTTGCGTTTTCGCCGATATAATCATTACATATGGCAAAAGTCGGTGAGGACACATCAGCATTGATGCCAAGTCCTTTTACAAAGCCGGTTGTAAAAGCGGTTTTGCCCATACCGAGTCCGCCGACAAAGCCAATCACACTGCCCTTTGGCAAAGTTTTGGCATAATCGCTCGCCATAGAAAGCGTTTCTTCATAGCTGTGAGTAATAACTTCTTTCATCAGAAAAGACCCACCGTATTGCCGTTTTCGTCAATATCAATTCTGTATGCGGCAGGAGATTTTGAAAGTCCCGGCATAGTCATAATTGAGCCTGTTTGACAAACAATGAAGCCGGCACCGTTTGAAAGAGAAGCCGAAGAAACAGTAATTCTGAAGTTTTCCGGCTTACCGAGAAGTTTTGGATTATCCGATAAACTGTACTGTGTTTTTGCCATACAAACAGGCATTTTATCGGCACCCAATTTTATAAATCCGTCAATAGCATTTTTTGCTTCTTTTGTAAAATCAACGCCGTCTGCACCGTAGATTTCTTTTGCGATAGTTTCGATTTTTTCATAAACAGGCATATCAAGGTCATAAAGGCAATGGAAGTTATTTTCTTTTTCGCAAGCCTCAACAACTTTTTGAGCAAGTTGGGTTCCGCCCTTGCCGCCCTCGGCAAAGCATTTGGTAACGGCAAAATCAGCGCCCTTTTCCTTGCAATACTGTTCGATATAATCAATCTCTGCCTGGGTATCGGCATAGAAATGGTTGATTGCAACAACAACGGGAACGCCGAATTTTTTAAGATTATCAATATGAGCACCGAGGTTTACACTGCCCTTTTTGAGTGCTTCAAGATTTTCTTCCTTAAGGTCATCCTTTGCAACGCCGCCGTTATATTTCATTGAACGAACGGTTGAAACCAAAACAACGCAAGACGGAGCTAAGCCGGCGAAACGGCACTTAATATCCATAAACTTTTCAGCACCGAGATCAGAACCGAAGCCCGCTTCGGTAATTGTATAATCAGCAAGTTTAAGTGCGGTCTTTGTTGCACGAACAGAGTTACAGCCGTGTGCAATATTTGCAAACGGACCGCCGTGCATAATTGCAGGAGTATTTTCAAGAGTTTGCACAAGGTTTGGCTTAATAGCTTCCTTGAGGAGAACAGTCATAGCACCGTTTGCCTTGATGTCCTTGCAATAAACAGGCTGACCGTAAAATGTGTAAGCAACAAGAATATTACCGAGTCTTTCCCTTAAATCAAACAAATCGGAGGCAAGGCAAAGAATTGCCATAACCTCGCTTGCAACGGTGATACAAAAATGGTCCTCACGAGGGATACCGTTGAGTTTGCCGCCGAGCGAATTGATAATATTGCGAAGAGCACGGTCGTTCATATCAAGGCAACGCTTAACCTGAATTCTTCTCGGGTCAATATTGAGTTCATTGCCCTGCTGAATAGAGTTGTCGAGCATTGCACACATCAAGTTATTTGCAGATGTGATTGCGTGCATATCGCCTGTGAAGTGAAGATTAATATCTTCCATAGGCACAACCTGTGAATATCCGCCGCCTGCTGCACCGCCTTTAATGCCAAAGACAGGACCGAGTGACGGCTCACGAAGTGCGATAATCGCTTTTTTGCCGATTTGGTTCATAGCTTCACCGAGACCGATAGAAACCGTTGTTTTGCCCTCACCTGCCGGTGTCGGGTTTACAGCGGTTACAAGAATGAGCTTGCCGTTCTTTTTATCTTTTAATCGTTCCATAACAGAATCGGATATTTTTGCTTTATAGTGACCGTAAGGGTCTATTTCATCAGACGAAATGCCGAGAGAAGCGGCAATTTCGTTAATATCCTTCATTTTTGCGTTTTGAGCAATTTCAATATCTGTGAGCATAGATTATCTCTCCATATTTATTAGTGCAATATATTATAACACATATTGTAAAACATTCCAACATAAAAATTTATTATTTATATTGAAAAATAGGAGAATACATAATATAATAAATATATTACTGCGAGAGGAGGAGTGCGATGGCAACCTTGGCAGTTGATTCAAACAGACTAAAACGAAAAAACTCAATATGGACGCTGATTAAAGGCACGGACTTTGTTACAATGCTCACGGCACTTTCGGCATCAATCTACGGACTTATGCTTGTGTACAGTGCATCGTATTCTTCACTTTCAGGCGGAAGAGTTATATCAAGTGATGTCAGGTCAATGCTTGTTTCGATTATAATCGGCTTTGTTATTTCTATTGCAGTTTCAAACATCGACTATGATGTTATTTCAAAGCTATGGCCGATTATCGCCGCCGGTTGTGTCGGGCTGATGATATTTACATTTTTCTTCGGTGTTGCACCCGAATCACGACCCGATTCAAAATGTTGGATTGACCTCAAAGTCTTTTATTTTCAACCGTCAGAATTATTAAAAGTAGGATTCATCATTTCGTTTTCCTACCACCTTGATTTGGTCAGAGATAAAATAAACAAGCTGAAAACGATTATTCCGCTTGTTATCCACGGTGTAATTCCTGTTGGTCTTGTTCTTCTTACGGGTGACGCAGGCTCGGCGCTTATTTTCCTCGTTATGTTCATCGGTATGCTGTTCCTGTCAAGGGTTAATATCGGCTACTTTATTGCAGGCTTTTGTGCAATATTCGTTGGTTTTGCAGTAGCTTGGAAAGCGGGTATAATTAACGGTATTCAAAGGCAAAGAATCGTTGCATTGTTCTACCCCGAACAATACGCAGACGCTATGTATCAGCAAACGAACGGCAAAATCGCAATGGGTTCGGGCGGACTTTTCGGGCAAGGCTTTTTGCACGGAAATATGACGCAGAGCGGTGCGGTTCCTGTTAACGAAAGTGATATGGTACTTACCGTTGCAGGTGAAGAATTTGGATTTGTGGGCACAATGGCTGCCTTGCTTATTTTGTTCTTCCTTGTTTTGAGAGTTATCAAAATCGCAATGAACGCAAGAGATAATGTTGGATACTTGATGTGCGGAGGCATTGCAGTTATGCTGTTTGCACAGATACTTGTAAATGTCGGCATGGAGTTGTCGCTTTTGCCGTGTATCGGTATCACGCTCCCGTTGTTCTCGGCAGGCGGTTCAAGTTCGCTGTGTATTTATTTGGCACTCGGAATTGAGTATTCGGTGTACAGATTTTCACGGACACCGAGAGAAACATTGTTCTATACAAAATAAAAATTACTCTACGATATTTCGGTATCGTAGAGTTTTTTGTTTGTGTTTGTGCGTAGGGGCGAACTGTGTTCGCCTATGGACATCAAGCATTGTTTTTTATATCCGAAACAGCCTGATGAATGAGTTTTTCTTTTGTATTACAATTAGGGTCGCCCGATACGATTTTGACAAGAGCGTCAAGCTCTTCTGCAATTTCATGGCCTTTATAGCCAAGTGCAATTAAATCCTTACCGGTAATTGCAAGGTCGCTAACCCGATACGGTTCGCCCGATGCGATAACCTGTGCGGTAATCTCTCTGATTTTGTAAAGAGTGTCAATTTCCTCCTGTGAATAAGTGAGATTATGCGTTGAAAGGTCGGCAATTTTCAAATCAATATAATCAAAAATCATATCCTCGCCGAAAACACGAAGCCATTTTTTGATATTCTTATGTTTTGTTGTGATGTGGTCATCGTGATATTTTACAAGCATAGTGACCTTGTTGAAAACATCGTTGCTGACCTTCAGCCTTTTGAGAACCGTTGCGGTTATTTTTTCACCCTCAAAACCGTGAAATTTGAAATGGTCGTTGCCGTTTTCGTCCGTTGTTTTGGTTTGCGGCTTTGCAATATCGTGGAAAAGAAGTGCAAGACGGATATAATCCTTTTTCGGTGCAACCGCAACCGATTTTGCAATGTGAGTATAAACATCATAAATATGCCATTTGCTGACCTGCCGGCAATCGAAAGTCGGCACAAGTTCGGGAATAATCACACCGATTACATCCTTATACTCAAGCAAAACCCGTTCACAATTTTTGCCCATCAGAAGTTTGATAAGTTCAACATAAATTCGTTCAACAGCAATATTTTTCAGTAAGTCTTTATTGTCATGCACGGCTCTTGAAGTGTGTTTTTCAACATCAAAACCGAGAACAGAAGCAAAGCGAATACAACGCATAATGCGAAGTGCATCTTCTTCAAACCTTTTATCCGAGTCACCTACGGCACGGATAATTTTATTTTTTATATCATTGACACCGCCGAAACAATCAACAAAACCGACCGTGTCGTTATACGCAATTGCGTTCATAGTGAAGTCACGGCGTGCAAGGTCAAGTGTTACATCATCAACGAAGTTAACGCTGTCGGGATGACGATTATCGGCATACTTGCCCTCTGTACGAAATGTGGTTATCTCATACGGAATATGATTGACAAGTGCCGTAACTGTGCCGTGCTTTATACCTGTTTCTATAAACTTTATACCGTTGTTTGCCAAAATCTGCTCTGTCTGCTCAGGAGTGGCAGATGTGGTTATGTCAATATCTTTTTCGGCAACGCCCATAAGAGCATCACGGACACAACCGCCCACAGCGTAGGAAGAGTGACCGTTTTGCTCAAACAGAGATATTAACATTTTTGCATCATTTGGCAAATTCATATCATTTTGTGTCCTGTAAATATATTTTTACCGGAGAATGCTTGTTGTATTTTTCAAGCTCCTCAAGTGCTGTTTGCACTTCTTCATCGGTAAAAGGCGGTTGTTCTTCGGGATAATCCCATTTATCAAACGGATTTGCCTTTGTGCAAAGCATTTTGCCGTCTATAAGTACCCACGGATACGCAAGAATTTTACGCTTATTTTTTACATAAATCAGCGTTCCTTTTGTGCCGTTTGAAATATTTTTAAAATAGTGCAGTTTGTTGGCACTTTTCATAATTATTCTGATCTGCTGGTCATAAGGCATATTTTTCAGTTGATGCTTATTGACAATCGGGAATACTACTACTCCGAGAACAATAATTGCGGCAACAACAATGCCTACTATTAACGAAGTCGGCATAATCAAACTCCCAATGTTATAATTTCAAACGGTGAATACTTGATTGTATCGGTTTCGCCGATTTCCTCTTCAAGCATATTGAGAAGTTTAACGGTTCTGTCAAGTTTAATTTCGCCTCTTGTACCGTTTTGCTCGGACAATCTGACAACTGTCATATCGCTGTCCTCAGACTTTTTGACAGCCTGAAGATAAAGCGGTTCAAATGTAGGCAAATCCCATTCGACATCAGCCTTAACAAGCGGCACATTATACTGAAGTGCAATCTTGTTTATATCGGCAGAAACAGCGTCACCGCTATGAGGCATAATCATATAGCAAAAATCATGCTCGCCCATATCGGAAGTGACATCCGGGCGGATTGTTGCACGAAGAAGTGAAAGACTCATTGTATTTTCATCAAGTCCAACGCCGTACTTACCCTCATTGATGAGAGAAATACCTCCGCCTGTTTCGGACATATCACACCACTTGTGATGGCAAGTTTCAAACCTTGCCTGCTGCCACGAAGTGTTTTTGTTGGTTTCTCTCTCGATAAAGCCTGCCGATGTGTCACAAAGTGCCTTACGGGTGAGAATATTTGAAGTGAATTCAACCTTTGCAAGTCTGTGCTTTTCGTGCCATGAAACCTGATTTTCAACCTCTATTCCTCTGCTTTGACGGAAGAAACGAACGAGCATTGTCCACTTTGACTTTTCCGTTGACAAAACGGTTTTGAAAGTTACACTTTCGCCGTCCTGCTCACAAATTGCAAGCGGTTCGTCAACCTTAATTTCGATTTGCTTATCCTTATAGTTAGGGAGAATATCCCAAGCGTCATAGTTGCCCGGATTGTCGGTATAAATCTTTAGTTTGTTGAAGTCGCCGTCTGTCCATTCTCTACAAAGTTTGTTGTCAAAAAGTGATGAGAACGAGCCGTCAGAATTGAGTTTTGCGGTATAAAACGGTGTGGTGATTGTGCCGTTTTCATAAGCAAACCAATCATTGTTGTACTTTGTGGCACGCAAAGTCTTTGACGAAAGTGCAGGAATTGACGGAATGAGCCAATTTCCCTTTACTCCGTGACGGGTTGCAGAGCCATTTTTATTTGGCACAAAAGCAAGTGCATTTCTCTCAAAATTAAGGGTGTTGAAATACTTTGAGCCTGTGCCTATAATCTCATCAAGAGCAGTTTCAATTTCGGCATAATCAGCCATTGCATCCTCATAAACAGGGTGAATATGAGAGCCCGGAAGAATGTCGTGGAACTGATTGACAAGGAACTTTTTGTAAAGTTCGGTGATTTGACTTTGATTATCCTCACCTCGAAGAACGGAAAGCATTTCGGCAGTTCTGAATTTGAATTCAAGCTGTCTGTTTTTTTGCTTCAGGTTACTTTTTGTGGTGAAAGTGCCACGGTGCATTTCAAGGTACAGTTCGCCATCCCAAGTTTGGAGATTTTTATTATCTTTAAGGTTCTTTTCAAGGAATTCCGCACCGCCCATATGCTCACATTTTGGCATAACGGAAAGTTTGTCAAAGCGGTGCATAAGTTCAATCATTTCTTCGGTGCAGCCCGAACCGCCGTCACCGTAACCGAACATATTCATAGTTTGACCGCCTTGGTCCTTATCTATATAAGCCTCCCAATTTTCCTGAATTTGAGAAGGAGCATTCCAAGTGATGAAATGAGTAGGCGGAACACAGGCATAAACACTGCTACCGTCAATACCTTTCCATATAAAATTATTATGAGGAAAACGGTTTGTATCGTTCCAAGTTGACATTTTGTTTGAAACAAAATAATCAACACCGCTCTTTTTGAGGATTTGCGGCATAATCCAACTGTTGCCGAATACATCAGGCAGCCAAGCATTATTGACATATTTGCCGAACATACGCTTATATGTTTTTTGACCGTAAAGGCACTGACGAATAAGACTTTCGGCAGACGGAATGTTGCAGTCAGGTTCAACATACATTGCACCGACAGGCTCAAACTGACCGTTTTTAACCTTTTGCCGAAGTTCCTTAAACACATCGGGATAATACTTTTCAAGTGTTTCGTACACATATGGTTGAGTGTGAGTGTACTTGAAATCGGGATACTTATCCATAAGGCGAAGCTGAATAAGCACGGTACGCAAATTCTTTTGAACAGCGTGAATTCTACGCCAATAATATGCAATGTCAAGGTGAGAGTGTGCGATAAGTGCTACATCACCAGTGCCCTTATATGTGTCATTTGCGTAGATAACCTCGTCTACATATTTCTTAGCTTCCGCAACGCCTGTAAGCTCATCACTGTCAAAATCAATGAAGTTCATTGCGTTGTTAAGTTCACGATTAAGAAAATCACGGTAATCCTCATTGAACAAATCGGATTTTGCAATATCAAGCAGAAGTTCAAAATCCCATACCAAGTCCTGAACCTCGTGATTAACCGTGCAAATATATGCACCCTCAAAAATCTGACGACAACCACGAACCGAAAGGCTTTCGGGGTTACGCTCGTCATCGGGCTTTGAGCGGTTATAGCCCATCATATCAAAATGAAGGGTTTTTGCATCGTCAACATAAGGAGAAAGGAGCATTCTCTCTCTGTTAGGGTCTACACCGCCGACATATTTGCCGTTGACCTTAACACAGATTTCCGCAGCGGTTTTGAGCGAAAACCAAAGTTCTTTGCCCTGAAGTTCCTTTGGAATATCAACATCAGCCTTGATAAACGCCGTGCCGTCAGGGGTAAAATACATATCGCCCTTTTGGAGTGGTCTGTATTCATCGCTGTAATATTCAAACTCCATTTCGGACACCTGACGGGCATCCTTAATCATCAAATTTGTTATTTCCCACTTTGAGGAATAAATATGTCTTTTGAGCCAACCAAAGCGTAAATCAGTCCACTCTTCGGGACGCATAGAGCGTCGAACAACCTTTATATGTGCCATACTGCGTCCTCCTTACACATCCTGAAAATACGGTTTTTTGCGAATTGCGGTAATGTTAACCGTCTTTTTGCAATCTCTTTTGATTTCTTCCTTTATCCAAGCAACGCATCTGTCAAGGATGAGGCATTTTGAACATTCGCCTCTGAATATAACGGTAAGTTCGTTGCCGTCAAGAGAAACAAACTCTATCCAGCCGCCGTCACCCTGAATTTTAGGTTGAAGGACATTTTCTATATATTTCTGTACTCTATCCATAGTTACCTCTACGCATTTATAATTGATGAAATTGTTTGTCTTATTTCTTCAAGGCGAGCCTTTGCTTTGCTCTTATCGGGGTCAACGATTGAATAGTAAACCTTGATTTTTGGCTCTGTACCGCTTGGGCGAACTGCCATCCACGAACCGTCATTGAAAATATACTTGAGCACATTTTCCTTTGGCAAATCTCGGACACCGTCCTTGAAGTCAACTATCTCCTTAATATCAGGCAAAAGTGCTGTGCCTTTATTTCTAAATTCGACCATAAGGTTTTGAATTTTTTCGGCACCGTCTTTGCCATTTAAGACAAAGCTGTCGAGGAAATCAAGATAATAGCCGTATTCGTCACAAATATCATCAAGGCCGTCAACAAGGGTTTTGCCTTGATTTTTGTACCAAGCCGCCATTTCGCAAACAAGCATTGAAGAAACAACGCCGTCTTTGTCCCTTGCGTGAGTACCGACAAGATAGCCGTATGATTCCTCATAGCCGATAACGAATTCCTTATCGCCCGATTCCTCATACTTATTGATTTTATCACCGATATACTTAAAGCCGGTTAAGGTTTCATCAACCTGCAAGCCGAACTTTCTGCCGATATTTGCTCCGAGTTCGGAAGTTACAATTGTTTTTACAAGTGTAGATTTTTGATTAAGACTGTCCTTTTTCATAGTTAACACAAAGTTGACGAGAAGCGCACCCGTTTGGTTACCTGTTAAAAGAACATACTCGCCGTTGTGTTTTACGGCAACGCCGACCCTGTCGCAATCCGGGTCTGTGCCGAGAACGATGTCGGCATCCTTTTCTTTGGCAAGTTCAATGCCGAGAGTCAATGCCTTTCTGTCCTCAGGATTCGGTGAAAATACTGTTGGGAAATTGCCGTCCGGTTTTTCCTGTTCGGAAACGATATAAACCGTTTTACCCTCGAGCACCTTACGAACGGGAAGATTGCCGGTGCCGTGAAGCGGAGTGTAAACAATCTTCAATTCGCTTTGCTCATTATAAAGCGACTGAGTTTTTACAGCCTTGATGAACTCATCGAAAAGTTCGTCATAAACGCCCACAATCATACCGTCGGCAACATATTCGTCAACGGTTTTTACTTCATTATACACAGATGAATAATCATCAACAGCGTTTATATATGAAAGCACTTCTTTTGCATCATCGGTGCAAAGCTGACAGCCGGTATTGTCATAAGCTTTATAACCGTTATATTCCTTTGGATTATGAGAAGCAGTAATCATTACACCTGCGTTGCAATGCAAATATCTTGTTGCAAACGAAAGCATAGGAACAGGAACTATTTTGGTATAAGCATAGACCTTGATGCCCTGAGAAGCAAAAACTCTTGCACTGTCCCACTCAAACGCACTTGAATTAAGACGGGAATCACATGCAATGGCTACGCTGATTTCACCGTTATACTTATCTTTCAAATATTTTGCAAATCCGAGTGAAGCTCTGCCTACGGTATACGAATTCATTCGGTTTGTTCCTGCGCCCATAATACCACGAAGTCCGCCCGTACCGAACGCCAAATCCTTATAAAATCTATCCTCGATTTCTTTTTTATCGGTGACAGATTCAAGTTCTTTTTTTGTATTTTCATCAAAAGTAAGCCACAAATTATATTTTTCTTTAATATTCATAAATTCCTCCGTACCTGTTTACTTTTAAATCTGCATTTTATATTAAGCAAATGCAAACTCAGCAGGCTTATTATACAACAAAAGAGGTAGACAGGTCTACCTCTTTTTTGTATTAATAATAAATTATTTATTTTTTTTAGCAGATTTCTTAGCAGCCTTTTCTGCCTTGCGGCGTTCAAGTTCTGCCTTTTCTTCTTCCATACGCTTTGCTTCTTCTTCAGCTTCTGCCTTTTCTGCAATCGCTACATTTTTCTTAGCGATATCATACTGAGCAGCGATTTCGTCAAAGTGAGAGAAGTTTTCCTGCTGAGTCAAGCACTTTTTAGCATCAACATACGGTTTTGCGGCACGGTTAAACTGTGCGTGCTTATCCATTTCTGCCTTTGAAAGTTTACGAACTTCCTTACGCTCTTCGGAATACTTTTTAATTTCTGCTTTAAGTCTTGAAACTTCTGCAGAGTCCTTATCTTTTCTTGCAATATGGCTGAGTTTTGCAAGTTCTTCAATCTTTTCGTCAAGCTCGTCTTCCTTATTGAAATACTGTTCAATAGTTTCAAAGCCGAGTTCCTTGAATTCGTTAACAAAACCAAAGTACTTGTTATAAGCCTTAACAGCCGAAATTTGAGTTTTTGCAAGTTCGATATAGAACTTTCTGATTTCTTTTTCTTCTTCGGTGTTCTTTGGCATAGCCTTTGCCTGTGCAAGCTTTGACTTTGCTTCTTCAAGAGAAGTATTTTTGATACCGTCAAGACCTGCTTCATAAATCTTATTGTAAGCTTCAAGCTTATGCTTACCGAGTTCGGAATTAAACTTGTTAAGTTCATCTACAACGAACTTTGAAACTTCAATTTCTTCGTTAAATTCAAGGGCTTCTCTGTATGCTTTTTTAGCTGCTTTACGCTCTGCCTTGTCGGATATGCCTTTATATGATGACTTGTCAACAACCTTTGGTGTTGCAACTGCCATTTCCTTGGCATTGTTAACAAGGTCAATCATTTCAACAATGTCTTTATCCTTCATAGCGTTGTTGCCATAGTCCTCGAATACGGCACGAACCTTAAGAACGCGAACATATGACTTTTGCTTCTTTTCTGTTAAATCATAGAAGAAGAACGGAATAACATTGAGTGTTGCACCTACAGCGGCAACAAGAACCAAAACACGAAGAAGCGGCAACAAAATACCGTCTACATTATAAAGAGCCGATGATGGGTTTGTGAAATTGTTTTGACCGCTTGCAAGTTGGTCTGAAAGCATTTGACCGATTGTTTGCTGTGAACCCGGAAGAATTCTTGACATAAGTCCGGAATCGCCTGTAACTTTTTGTGCCATAGCGGCAGTCATACCGTATTTTTCCTGAAGTGCAGGAAGAACACCGGCAGTAATAAGAGTGATAACACTGCCGATAGCGGCAACTGCTGCAAACATACCATCGATACGCTCGCCTGTCTTGTACTGCTGATAGTCACGAATATCGGCTTGAATTGATGGGTTGAGAATATGAGCAAACGCACCGACAATACCGTTGAGGTAAAGGCATGCAAGAACTGCCCAAATTACATAGTTTCTTATGTTACCGTCCGGAGCGGCAGAGCTGTGGAAGAACGGATACATACAAAGAATGAACATAATGTTGAAAAGATTTGTAACAATCTGAACCTTTTTCTTACCCCATTTTCTGATACAAAGCGGAGCAAGGAGCATACCCCAAAGGGAGGCGTTGCCGTAGACGGCGGTTATGATTGCATATGTAGGCTGCGAGCAGGCACCGCCGTAGTTACAAAGCCAATAAAGAATGTTGGAATACGCTGTTTCAAGGAAGCCGATCCATGTAGCAAGCGAAATAATCCAGAAATACTTGTTCTTTGCAACTTCACGAAGTGCATCTGTAAATTTAATCTGAATAACGTGAGTTTTAGCCTGAATAATCTTTTCCTGAGTATTTGCATAAACAACAAATACAAGAAGTGTACCTATAACACCGATAACAGGGAAAGCAATTCTGTAAACCTTAATATCTGTTTGGTTTGTCTTAAGCATTGCTGCAATAAGAGGAATGATAAGGTTATATACGGTTGGACCGAATGAATAAATTACACTCTTAATTGATGCTACATCGGCACGCTCCTGTGAGTTTGGAGAAAGTACGTGAATAAGGTTTTCATAAGCATCATAGAAGAAGTTGTAGAAAAACTGAAGTGCAATGTTAAATGCAAGAATAACCGCACACTTTGCGATATATTCACTGCTTTTACCAAACATCTGACCGTCACCGACGATAAGATGAAGTTTGTCATACGGGAACCATACCATTGCTACAAATATAATTGAACAAGGAATACCCATTCTTAAAAGATAAGGTCGATACTTACCTGCTTTGTTACGGGTATTATCTACAATATTGGCACGAAGGCCCGTAAGCGGAATACCCGACAAAATTGCGATAACATACATAATGTACATATCGGTAAGACCGATACCGATTGTACCGGACAAGAATACGTTTGTAGCACCCAAAATACATGGATAGCTCATACAAACAATTAAATAAGCACCTATACCGCCAAAGGCGTATGAGGCAATTTCCTTAAAGGACATATATCTGCCCTTTGCAGGCTTTTTCCAGTAATATTTAACTTGATCAAGCAAGCCTTTAACCTTACCGGAAAGCTGTGTTTTTTCAGCCATATAAATTTACTCCTTTACAAATACTTCCAATATGATAACACATCTTGTAAATAAATACAAGAAAATAAAATAAAAAGTAAAAAAATTATACAAGTTGAATATTTTATGTAAAAAATGAGAAATCAAAGTCGATTAAACATTGATTGCAGATAAAACCTTGCCAACCTTATCGTGAATAACCAAATCAGCCATTGAATCGGCAGGAGTCGGGTCACGATTGATGAGAACAAAATATTTGCCGCAAAAATATCTGATAAATCCTGCAGCCGGATAAACATTCAGAGAAGTGCCGGCAACAATCAGGCAATCAGCATTTTTGATAGCATTAATTGCTCCGCTGACGGTATTATCATCAAGACCTTCCTCATAAAGCACAACATCGGGTTTAATAATTCCACCGCAATTACATCTCGGAACACCCTTACTGCTTTTAATGTATTCGGCATTATAAAACTTATGACAGCTTGTACAGTAATTTCTGTGCACGCTTCCATGAAGCTCAAATACATTTTTACAGCCTGCCTTTTGATGAAGTCCGTCAATATTCTGTGTTACAACAGCCGTTAACTTACCTGCCTGTTCAAGCTCGGCAAGTTTTAAATGAGCGGCATTCGGCTCAGCATCAAGTGCAAGCATTTTATCTCTGTAAAAATCATAAAAATATTCGGTGTGAGCATTAAAAAAAGTATGGCTCAAAATTTCTTCGGGCGGATAATCATATTTTTGATTATACAAACCGTCTACGGAACGAAAATCGGGTATACCGCTTTCGGTAGACACACCTGCACCGCCGAAAAAGACTATATTATTGCTTTCGTTAATTATTTGTTGAAGTTGCATTGATATGACTCCTTTGATAACTTGCATAATAGTATTTCTTTTATTTCCGCACAAAGTACAGACGGCTCCCTTATGTAAAGGGAGTCGTCGATAACGAATGCTTTATTCATAAAATCCGATTTGCTTGATGTGCGGAGTTGAACGGCTTTGACGGATAACAAGAACTGCACCGGTTGCCTTTTTGTTAAGCTTAACGATTTTCTTTGCGCCAATGATAGTGCCCTGATAAGCACGCTTGTAACCGCCGTTTGGCTTTTTAAGATAAAGGTCGAACTTTTCTATTCTCTGCGAACAGGTCAAATCCTCGCTGATTACAAAATATTTAAGCTTCTTTGCGGAATCAAAGTTAAATTCAAGATAACCTTGGTCTTGTTTGAGTTCACCGATATTCTGTTCCAAAACAGGATTTTCTGTAATACCATTAATTTTTTCACCGAGAGCTTTAAGTGCTCTTACATCCTTTGAACAGATAACGCCCCTATCCGTTGGCGGAACATTAAGCAGAAGAGTACAGTTGTTACCGACAGATTTGAGATAAATATTGAAAAGGCGTCTTGCACTTTTAACGGTTTTATCGTCCTTTTTATGATAGAACCAACCCTTACGGATTGAAACATCAACCTCGGCAGGATACCAAGAAAGAAATGCATTGCTCTTGAGAATTTTTCTTGAACCTAAGTCCTCGTCCATAGTATCTACCTTTTGAAGTCTCGCGGCATCGCCCTCTGCATTTTGGCTGTTCTTTTCGATAGCTTCGCATTGTTTGAGAGAAGCCGGAACAACGGAATATTCATTTTTTCTTGCCTTACCCGCTTCGTTACCTACCCAGCGGATATCCTCACCGCAGATAGCAATATTTGCATTTGGTTGCATTGTGCGGATAAGTTTGTAATATCTTTGCCAATCGTATGTAAAGGCTTTTGCGTTTGCGCCCTTTGCACCGTCAAACCAAACCTCGAAAAGTTCGCCGTAATTACCGCAAAGTTCGGTAAGCTGACGAATAAAATAATCGTTGTACTGCTCTGTGCCGTAAGTCGGCTCGTGCATATCCCACGGTGAAAGATAAACACCGAATTCAATGCCCTGCTTGTGACATTCATCCGATACGGCCTTTACAATATCCTTACCCATCGGACTGTTCATAACATTAAAATCGGTTGTACCGGTATTCCAAAGACAGAAGCCGTCATGGTGCTTACAGGTGAGAATAACACCTGTCATACCAGCCGCCTTAACGGTTTTTACCCATTGTTCCGGCTTGATTTTTGTAATATCAAAATCCGTAGCGACTTCGCTTCCGCAACCCCATTCTCTGTCATTAGCAGTGTTCATACCGAAATGGAAAAATCCATAAAAAGGCTTCTCCTGAAGTCTTACCTGACTCGGAGTAGGCACAACGGAAATATATCTCTGTACTTCTTCATCATTAAGAGCAAAGCCGTTGTTGTCGGTTGTCCAGTTTTTATCAAGTTTCATATTCATAGCAATATACCACCATAATTGATTTTATACTCTTTAACTATACCATTATTTTAACAATTCGTCAACAAAAAAACTCCCTTGGGCGAACCCAAGAGAGTCTTTGAAATATATTGGAGTAAATCTGAAAAATCGGATTAATACATACCACCCTGTGATGCTGCTGCCATAGCTGCTGCCTGTGCCGCATCTGCCTGAGGGTCTTTGATATCCGTTACAAGTGATTCTGTTGTGAGAACCATTGCTGCAACGGAAGCGGCGTTTTGAAGTGCGGAACGGGTAACCTTTGCAGGGTCTACGATACCGTTTTCAATCATGTCAACATATTCGCCTGTTGCAAAGTTGCAACCAGTGCCGGCAGGGCTGTTCTTAATCTTATCAACGATTACAGAACCCTCCTCGCCTGCGTTTGCGGCGATTTGACGAACAGGTTCTTCAAGAGCCTTGAGAACGATATTTACACCTGTCTTGTAATCTGCATCGTCTGTATCAAGAAGTGCCTGTGCGGCAGGAATAGCATTGATAAGAGCAACACCGCCGCCCGGTACGATACCCTCTTCAACTGCTGCCTTTGTAGCTGCAAGAGCGTCCTCGATACGGAGTTTCTTTTCTTTCATTTCTGTTTCGGTAGCGGCACCAACCTTGATAACTGCTACACCGCCTGCCATCTTTGCAAGTCTTTCCTGAAGCTTTTCTCTGTCAAAATCAGAAGTTGAATTTTCAATAGCTATTTTGATTTGAGATGTTCTTGCCTTGATGTCGTCGCTGTTGCCTGCACCGTCAACGATAATTGTATTTTCCTTTGTAACCTTAACCTGACGAGCCTGACCAAGCATAGCCATAGTTGTATCCTTAAGTTCAAGACCGAGGTCGGAAGTGATTACCTGACCGCCTGTAAGAATTGCGATATCCTGAAGCATATCCTTTCTTCTGTCGCCAAAGCCCGGAGCCTTTACACATACGCAAGTGAATGTGCCACGGAGCTTGTTAAGAAGGATTGTTTGAAGAGCCTCGCCCTCAACATCTTCCGCAATGATAACAAGTTTCTTGCCTGCCTTGAGAACACTCTCAAGAAGAGGAAGAATATCCTGAACTGTTGAAATCTTCTTGTCTGTGATGAGGAGCATTGCGTCATCAATTACAGCTTCCATCTTATCGGTATCCGTTACCATATAAGGTGAAATATAACCACGGTCAAACTGCATACCGTCTACAACCTCGCAAGTTGTTTCGGCTGTTTTTGATTCTTCAATAGTGATAACGCCGTCGGCTGTTACCTTTTCCATAGCTTCTGCGATAAGAGAGCCTACATATTCATCGGCAGCCGAAACAGTTGCAACTCTTGCGATGTCGGCATTGTCCTTTACTGCACGGCTTTGAGCCTTTACAGAATCAACAACTGCGTCAACCGCACCCTTAATGCCGTTTTTAACAGTCATTGGGTTTGCACCTGCGGCAACATTTTTCATACCCTCTCTTACAAGAGCCTGAGCAAGAAGTGTTGCTGTTGTTGTGCCGTCACCCGCATCATCATTTGTCTTTGATGAAACTTCCTTTACGAGTTGTGCACCCATATTTTCAAACGGGTTTTCAAGTTCTATTTCTTTTGCGATTGTAACACCGTCGTTTGTGATGAGCGGTGAACCATATTTTTTGTCAAGGACTACATTTCTGCCCTTAGGACCGAGTGTAATCTTTACTGTATTTGCAAGTTTGTCAATACCTGCCTGAAGAGCCTTACGGGCTTCTTCGCCATAAATTATATCTTTTGCCATAGCTAAATTCCTCCTTATATTACTCAACTACTGCAAGAACTTCTTTAACCTCAGTGATGGTGTATTCCTCACCGTCAAGCTTAACTTGTGTTCCCGAATACTTGCTGATAATAACCTTGTCGCCGACTTTAACGGTCATAGGATTTTTTTCTGTGCCCGGACCTACTGCAACAACTTCGCTAACCTCAGGCTTTTCCTGTGCGGAAGCTGCAAGGATAAGACCCGATGCAGTTGTTTCCTCAGCCTTTACTTGTTTAAGCAGAACTCTGTCTGCAAGTGGCTTAATAGTCATAATATATCACCTCATTAAAAATTTACCATTTATGTGTTAGCACTCTTTATCTTCGAGTGCTAATATATATTTTAGCAATTTTTTCAAAAATGTCAATAGGGTTCATAAATTATTTAAAAAATATACGATGTTTAATACATATTATACTTCAAGCACAAATAAAAAACAGGCGAAAATCGTCACGCCCAAACAAAATGACTTCCCTTGATAACAAGAGAAGTCAAAATAGAAGTCTGAATCATTTATTATTTAAAGTACATATAGTATTGGCACTTAATCATACCGTTATACAGTTTACGGCGTTTATCGGCTTTTCTGCCAAAGCACTTTTCAAATTCCTCATCAGGAGAAATAATGCCGTAACTCCAGCCGTGCTTACGCTCAAACTTTTCGCCCATAACACTATACAATTTTTCAGCAGTGCGAATATCAAGCATTCTTTCGCCGTAAGGCGGATTGGTGATGAGTGTGCCCTTTTCGGTTGTCGGATTGAACTTTGCAACATCACAAACGGAAGCACGAATGAACTTGTCCACCTTGATATTTTTTGCATTCTTTTCGGTGAGTTCAATTGCATGCGGGTCAATATCAGAACCGAAAGCTACAAAATCGGTTTCGGTCTTGATTAAATCGTGACAACGCTCACGCTCGCTCATCCAAACCTTTTCGGGAACAAAACCCCAACGGTCAACATCAAAATTGCGATTAATACCCGGTGCGATATTATTAGCAAGCATTGCACCCTCGATAAGGATAGTACCGCTTCCGCAACACGGGTCGTACATTGTGTGATAATGGCGAAGCTGAGAAAGGCGGCACATAGCGGCGGCAAGAGTTTCTCTGATGGGAGCGTCATTACCGACAGGGCGATAACCTCTTTTGTGAAGTCCTCTGCCCGATGTGTCAAGCATAATTGTAACTTCATCTTTCATAATTGAAAACTGAATTTGATGGATAGGTCCGCTTTCTTCAAACCAATTGATGTGATAATCTTCTTTTAAAGATTCAACTATTGCCTTTTTAATTATCTTTTGACAATCGGGAACAGAATGAAGCGTTGAATTAATCGAAAAACCTTTTACGGGAAATTCATCGGCAGAGCCGATAAATTCACTCCACGGCAAAGCCTTAACGGCTTGAAACAACTCTTCAAATGTTACTGCGGTAAACTTATCAACAACGATAAGAATACGCTCGGCATACCTTGACCAAATATTTGCACGGGCAAGGATGGTTTCATCGCCGTCAAAAAACACCCTGCCGTTTTCCGCACATACATTTTGTGCATCCATGGATTTTAAGTCATCCGCTACCAAACCCTCAATTCCGAGGAGGCAGGTAGCAACCATTTTCATCATCATATTTTTACACCTTTTGTTACACATAAAAACAAGGTGGCGTAACATCTACCACCTTGCATTGATTTTATTTACTTGATGAGATATCGTAATAAACAACCTCTCCGTCTTTTACATATCCCTTTTCACGAGCCTTTTGCTCGATATATTCATCTTTATTATCCGAATTGAGAATTGACTTGACTTTTTTGTTTTCATCAAGTTGTTGCTCATACTTTGTGTTGAGCTCCTGAGATTCGGCTTTAAGTCGGCTTATATCAGCCGCATTTGAGATAAGACAAAAAGAGCAATAACCTACAATTGCCACAATAACAGCAATGACAAAACCGAGAATTACATTTTTCTTACTTTTAATTTTATTACTCTTTGCTTTCACAGCGAACTCCTCCTACCCAAATCTTACTTATATATTATATTATAATCGGGTAAGGAATTGCAATAGTTTTTTAAAACTTTTTTAACCTTTTTGTAAAAGATTTTCGTTTTATCGATAATTTGTTTGCTATTTTATTTTCAAGATTGCGAAAAAGCCTGTGCACAGTCATTTGATAAGCAAAAAATCCGAGTGTGGCAATGAAAAAATGATAAAATCTAAAACCGTTTTCGCCAAAGCCGATAACGAAACAAAAGAACACCACGGTAAAAGAAAGCATCATAATAACATCAAGAACAAATGACACAATCCGTAATGAAATAAGTTTTTCCAAAAATGTTACCGCCGAATAGACAAACGAGCATACGGCACCGAGTGCGGCAAACGAAAGTAACATCATCAAGAAAACAACCGCCTGAATGTGCTTTTCTTTGAGCCATCATTTATATAAATCAAAGCGGTGATTTTGCCGTTGACTTTTAATTTTCCGCAAGACAAATCAAGTTCCTCAATATGCAGTTTTTCACCTTTTATGGTAAGTGCACCGTAATCGGTTTTTGCCTGTATTTCTTCTTCATTGAACGCATCAACATCCGTTACACCGTCAAGGGTGGCACACTCCCTGTTTTTGACCGTAAAAGAATGGTCTTTTTTATTTTCATATTCATTCATACTGATCCCTCGAAGAAATATATGAAAAAATGCCCTGAAATATTCAGAGCATCAAACATTCTTTTTGATTTTATTAATTCGGTCAATAACCAATTTTGAGGCGAAGCCCATAACAAGCCCGGTAACCATACCTGCCACGAGAAGAACCGGCAGATAGTACGCAATTCTGACCGTACTTGTAAGCACAACGGCAACAATCAACTGTCCTATATTGTGCATTATTCCGCCGAGCATACTCACGCCGACAACCGACAATTTGGTGTTTTTTGTTAAAGTCATCACAAGCCAACTCAAAAAACAACCCACAAGGCTGTATGCAATAGTCATCGGATTGCCAAACAACAAACCCGACAAAAGCACACGAAGTATGCCGATGATAATCGCATCAACAGGCTTCATCATATACAGTGCAAACACAACAACTATATTTGCAAAGCCGAGCTTAACGCCGGGAATAGGTATAAGTGCATTTACGGGAATGAACGATTCAAGATAGCTGAAAATCAATGCAAGTGCTGTCATCATACCGTAAAAGGCAATATTTTTTACTTTATTATTTTTCATACGAAGCTCCGACTATGCCACGGCATCGATTTCGTCATCTGTTGATTTTTCATCTGTAACGGTGACGACAAATTTATGCGGCAGGCATATAATTGACTCACCCGACCTATTTACGGATTTATGATTTACACAAATACGGTCGGGGCAATTTGCCTCGGTAACGCTTACCTTACCGTCCTTAATAACAAGAGTATTGGTTTCGCCATCAAAATCATATTGCTTTTCAAAATCATCGTCAAGGCTCAAAGTATCAACAATTTTGCCGTCTTTTTCAACCTCAACATATTTTCCGCTGTCACCGTTGACATAATAAAGATAAAAACAAAGCACACCTGCAACGGCAAGCACAACGGCAATAATAATCAAATCAGCTTTTTTCATTATTCAACCAAAAATGTTTTTACATACTCTGCGGCATTGTCAACACCGTCAATAACAGCCTGTGAAGAAATTGTGCTTTTTGCGATAACATCAATCTTGGAGCCTCTTTCGATAGAATTCGATGAGGATACAGGAAGTTTTTTATCGGTGAATTGATTTTTAAAATCATCTGTTGCGATGCGAACACCGAGATATTCGGTTTCTTCCTGTTTGATGATGTCAATGCCGCAAACGACCTTACCGTCCGCTGTAATTGTTGTTGCCATTTCAATAGGAGCTTCGGCATTGTAACCTGTTGTTGTGCCTTTGACAACATATGCAACAACATTGTTTTGACTGTCAAACGCTTTTTCAACTCCTGTTATGCCGAGTTCATTTTCCTGAACTGCGGCAGGAATCGTCTTTGCGATTGTAAAGCCGACATCCACGCTCTCGTTGTTCTTTTTGTCAACGGCATTTTTAATTGCGATTGAGCCGAAAACAACTGCAACGCTGACAACAAGCATAATAATTAATGAAATAATTTGTTTTGTTGATTTTGGATTGTAATGAGCCTTCTGTTTCATTTTATCTACTCCATTTCGTTATCTATATACTGATTAAACCCGTTTGAAAAGGTTTTATTAAACTTTTTATCAACCCACACGGCTTCTATACCGTCAAGGCTGTCAACAAGTTTTTTGCCGTCTGCAATCGTCATATTGAAAAGTGCTGTTGACATTGCGTCACCGAACGATGAATCCTTGCAAATAACCGACACGCTTGCCATATACTCGCTTGGCATAAGCGTTTCGGGATTAATAATGTGGCAATATTTTTTGCCGTCTACCGTATAATACCGCTGATAATCACCGCTTGTAACAATACATTCATCGGTAATATTAAGTTTAAGCAAATAATCATCTGCCGAAGTATCGGGATTTTCTATGCCGATAGTCCACTTTGTTTTGCCGTCGTCATTTTTATAGCCAAAGGTTGAAACATTGCCTCCGATTGAAATAGCGGCACTTGTCCACAAATTAGCCTTTGCCCATTCTGTAATTTGCTCAACGGCATATCCCTTGGCGATTGCACCGACATCGAGTTTCATATCGGGGTCTTTGAAATACACGGTATTATTGTTTGTATCGATAACAAGATTATCTATATCCGTATGTTTGGCTGCCTCTTTAAGTTTTGACATATCGGGAAGTTTTGCATCATCCGGATTGGCAATGCCGTATTCTCTCTCATTATGCCACAGAGTAAGGACAGAGCCCATACAGATGTTCATTTTACCCTCGGTAGTGTTATATATTTCTTTGCCGTAAAGGAGCATACCGATAATTTTTTTGTCTACCTTAACAGGTGAATCGGCAGCGGTTTTGTTGACATCATACAGATTTGTAATGCCGTCATAATGATTATAAATATCAAACAGTTCATCATATGTTTTGAGTTCGTCATAAAACTGTTGATACTTACGGTCGAATTCCTCTTGGCTGTTATCATAAGCAATAACTGTTGAAGCGGTATCGAACAAATCAAGAAACGACGCTTTATATTTTTCTTTCGGTTTGGCATTATTGGTACAAGATGCAAAAGCGAATGCAACAATTAACGCCAAAAACAATGACAGTATTTTTTTCATATATATAATTATAACAGATTGGATATTTTAATTCAACAGGAATAATATACAAATAAATAAAAGTGGACTTCAAAACCGCCCCAAACCCCGTAGGAGCGAACTGCGTTCGTCTATTTTTTTCTCTCAGTTGTCATAAATTACGACAGCTCCCCTTGATTACAAACAAGAGGAGCCTTTGCAATTTGGTTTATTAAACTAATTTATAATCAGCTGTTGATTGCCTTTGCTGTATTATCTGCAATAGCGCTGATTGTGATTGTGCAACCTGCCTTAAGGTCTGCATCGGATGCACTCATATCTTCACCGTAGCAGCCCTTGATTTCATCAGCTGTTTTGCCGATGCACCATTGCTCATATGCAGCAGCCTGTTCATACCATTCCTTACCGATTGGAGAAGCTGACTTCATTGCATAATCGTCGCCGAGTTCCTTCTTTGACTTGAATGCGCCCTTTTCTACCGTAAACTTACCGTCAGCGATTGTGCACTTAGCCTGTGAAGCATCAATAATGCAAGATGTTACCTTGCCGTCTGCATCAACAGTTACGATTGCATAATCTGTATCGTACTGAAGGTTTGTTTCGTTGCTTTCGTAATACTTTGAAGTTGTCATACCGAGTTTAAGAGTATCTGTAGCCTTTGCACCGCAGTCTGTTGCGTTTTCAACAGCCTTTGCTGTTACTGTTGCAAAGCCGTTTGCATAAATTGTGCAACCTGCCTTGAGGTCTGCATCTGAAGCATAACCGTCTTCGCCGATACCTGCTTTAACTTCTTCTGCTGTCTTGCCTTTAGCCCAAGCTTCAAAAGCCTCAACCTGCTCGTACCATTCCTTGCCGATTGGAGAAGCTGACTTCATACCGTAGTCTCCCTTCTTCTCGAGCTTTGTTCTGAGGTCAGAAACATCACCGTTATCCTTTTTGAGGTCCGGCTTTGTCTGAGCTTCGTCAATCTTTACATCAATAATTTTACCGTCTGCGTCAACAAGAACAGCTGCACATACAGAATCGATTTCAAGAGCTGTTTCGGACTTATTGTATTCGTCCTCTTTGATTTCGCTTGAAATAGCGTAACCTGTTTTTGCTGTTGCGACAGCGTCTTTGTTTGTGTCTTCGTTTTTACCTGAGTCGTTTGAGCTTGAGCAAGCTGCAAATCCAACTGCCATCAAACCTGCAAGACCGACTGCAAGTATTTTTTTCATTTTAGTCATAGTAATCCTCTCCTTTTTATTATTGCATAACCAAAATGTTAACATCATTTTAAATCATTGACAACAAATTGTCAATATGTTTGTTAAGAAATTATCAAAATATTTTGACATCAATATTTCTTAATAATCTTTCTCGGACACTTTTCGGCACATTTACCGCAAGAAGTACATTTTTCGTAATCAATCTTTGCGATATTATCAACAACAGTGATAGCCCCTGCCTCACAAACCTTTTGACAAATACCGCAGGCAATGCAACCTGCTGTGCAGGCATCTCTTACATCCTTGCCCTTTACATGTGAAAAGCACTGAACACGATAATGTGACTCTGCCGGCACAAGTTCAATAAGCTGATGAGGGCAAATTTTTACGCATTTGCCGCAGGCAATACACAAACTTTCGTCAACGACTGCTTTTTTATCGATAATACGAATTGCACCCTCGGGACAAACTCTTGCACAAGAGCCGAAACCGAGGCAACCGTATTTGCAAGCATATGGGCTTGAACCCGGCATAATTGAAGCCGCTGTACAGCTGTCTATGCCGATGTAATTATAATCAACGGTTCGCTTATCGCTATTGCCGTCACATTTTACATATGCAACCTTGCGAGTCATCTCGCCAAGTTCCTCGCCCATAATTTTTGCGATTTTTTCGGCAACCGGTTTGCCGCCTACTGGACAGGATGAAACAGGTGCTTTGCCCGAAGCGATAGCCTGAGCAAGAGCGTCACAACCTGCGTAGCCGCATCCGCCGCAGTTACTGCCGGGAAGAACTTCTCTTACCTTTTCTTCTTTTTCATCTACTTCTACATGAAAAACTTTCTCTGCAATGCCGAGGGCAACGCCTACTATCAAACTGATGAGGCACACAACGCCGACGGCAATTAAAATCTCCTTAAAATCCATAAAGCTCCTTTCTGCTTATGCAAAAGCATTGAAGCCGTAGAATGCGATTGACATAAGGCACGCAGTCATAAGAACCGCCGGTGTACCTTTAAAGCATCCCAAGAAATCATTGTTTTCTGTTTTTTCACGAACACTTGCCATAATTACAATAGCTATTGTAAAACCTACGGCAGTACCAAAACCGGTAACAACGCTTGTAATTACATCGTTTGACTGCTGAACATTTGTGAGAGCAGTACCCAAAACCGAACAGTTTGTTGTGATAAGCGGAAGATAAACACCGAGGCTCTTATAAAGCGACGGAACAACCTTTTTGAGGAAAATCTCAACAAGCTGAACCAAAAATGCAATTACAACGATGAATATAATTGTTTTTAAATACTCTAAATTAAGTTTTACAATAACATATTTGTAAAGAACGCTTGAAACAAGCGACGAAAGAGTGATAACAAAAACTACCGCTCCGCCCATACCTGCGGCTGTTTTGATGGATTTTGAAACACCGAGGAACGGGCAAATACCCAAGAACTGACTGAGAACAACATTGTTGATAAGTGCTGTTGTAATCAGTACCAAAAACAACTTTCCTGCCATTTACTTGCCCTCCTTTTCTGCCGACGGACATTCTGCACAATTACCCGTGCAACCTGTCTTTTTCTTATCTTTTTTGCTTACACCGAGCTTGTTCATAAGTGCGCAAAGAAGCGAAAGCACAAGGAAAGCACCCGGAGCAAGAATAAAGATTGAAATAGGCTCATAGCTTTCAGGCAAAACACGAAGTCCGAAAACTGTGCCGTTGCCGAGGATTTCTCTGATAATACCGATAATCGTAAGACCGATTGTAAAGCCGAAACCGATACCGACACCGTCAAAGATTGAAAGCAAAACATTATTTTTTGAAGCATAAGATTCCGCTCTGCCGAAAATAATGCAGTTTACAACAATAAGAGGGATAAAGATACCCAAGCTGCTGTAAAGCGGAGTAACAAACGCGTGCATAAGCATTTCGACAATTGTTACAAACGAAGCGATAATGATGATATAAACAGGTACTCTGACACCGTTTGGAATCACCTTACGCAAAAGAGAAATAATCATATTTGACATAACGAGTACCGCCATGGTGGCAACGCCCATACCAAGACCGTTGAGGGCACTTGTGGTTACCGCCAAGGTAGGACACATACCGAGCATAAGCACAAAGGTAGGATTTTCCTTGATGATACCGTTATAAAGTCTTTCTAAAATACCTTTCAAAAAAATCTCCCCCTTCCCTTACTGTGCCTGAACGGTTGCACCCGAAGCTGCATCCGCATCGTTGGATTCAAAACTAACTTCCGGTGCACCGTCGCCGAATGTATCCATATAGAACAATACAGCGGTATTTACGGCATTTGTAACACCGTTTGTAGTAAAGGTTGCACCCGAAATAGCATCAATTTCGTCATCAGCCGTGCCGCCTGCTTTTGCGGTGAGCACGCCGACTTTTTTGCCTGCGAACTGACTTGTAAATTTATCTTCGGCACAAGCGGCTCCGTAACCCTGAGTTTCCATTTGATTAACAATGGCAAAGCCCGTAAGTTTATCATCCTTTATACCGATTGCAATTTGAATCGGTGCTGTTTTTGCAAAGCCGATTGCAGTTGTGCTGATTACATAACCCTCACCGCCGTTTACAGCTTTAACTTCTTCCACGGTACAGTTTTTAAGGCCGTATTTTGATTCAAGGTTTGCCGTAAAATCGGCAACAAGTTTGTCTGCATTTTCAACATCGGCAAAATCTGTTGCACCAGGATAAGCCTTTTGATAAAATTCCGTCAAATCAGGCTTGGCCATTTCCTGAACACCGCCGCCGAAATTTGACTGATAGAAAATGATTGCGGCATTTACTGCTTCGGTTACGGCATTTGTTGTGATTGTTGCACCCGAAATAGCGTCAATCTCCGTATCGGACGATGCACCTGTTTTTGTGTAGGTCAAAACCTCTGCCGCTTTATCCTTGAACTGTTTTTGGAAATCAGGTTCTGAACATTTTGAGCCCAAACCTGCTGTTTCGCTGTTGCTGATAACGGTAAAGCCTGTAAGTTTGCCATCCTTTATACCGATTGCAACATCAATCTCGCCGCCGTAGCCGTTTGGTGAAGTTGAAGCAATGATATAACCCTCTGTGTCACCGCCCGAATTTTTAACGGCAAGGGCATCGGTTACCGTACAACCGGATAAACCGTTATCTTCAAAAAGCTTAGTTGATTTTTTAATCATTTTATCGAGCCCGTCAATTTCGTCGAACTCGTTTGCACCGGCATAAACAACCTTGTATGCTTCTGCCTTTTGGTTAATTTCTGCCTGTTCGATAGGACCTTTGGTAATTTGGTTTACAACAGCCATAGCCGCAACGGCAACCAAGGTGATGATAACCAAAACAAATGTGTTTTTAAACAAATTTGACTTTTTATTTTCCATTACTGTGCATCTCCTTTCGCTTTAACCGAGCCGAAAGGCTTTGAAACAGTTATTTTTTCAATAATAGGAACGAGGAGGTTGCAAATGATAATTGCATATGAAACGCCCTCTGCGGAAGAACCGACAACTCTGAACATTGCGGTTACAAAACCGAGAACAACGCCGTAAAGGATTTGACCCTTTGCGGTTATCGGACTTGTAACATAATCGGTTGCCATAAAGAACGCACCGACAAGAAGTCCGCCCGACAAAGCCTCGCCCAAAAGGTAATTAACGGTTACCGCATCGCCCTGAATAAGGCGGATGATTGCGATAAACGCAACTGTTGAAAGAATATATGTACCCGGAATACGGATTGAAATAACCTTTTTGATAAGGAGATAAGCCGCACCGATTAAGATGGCAAGAGCCGAAACCTCACCGATGCAACCGCCGTGCATACCGAGGAAAAGTGATGCCAAATCAAGTTCTTTGCCGTCACCGAGCTGTGCAAGAGGAGTTGCACCTGCCACAGCGTCAAGTGTAGTATCGGTTTTGCCTGCCAAAAGATAAAGGCAATCCTTGATTTTGCCGTCCTTGAAAAGTTCGGAAAAAGTTGAACCGTAAACCTTATACATTGCATAATCGCCCATTTTTGACGCAAATGAAATAAGAAGAAAACATCTTGCGCCGAGAGCCGGGTTCATAAAGTTTTGACCCAAGCCGCCAAAAAGCATTTTTACAATGATAATCGCAAAAGCACTGCCGAGAACCGGAATGTACCACGGCACGCTTGCAGGAAGATTGACGGCAAGGATAAGACCCGTTACCAATGCACTGTTGTCAAAAATTGTAATCGGTCGTTTTGTAATAAGTTCAAAGAGAAGTTCAAACAACACGCTTGAAACAACACAAAGAACGGTTACGAAAAACGCAGGGAGACCGAAGTGATAAATACCGAAAGCGAGGATAGGCAAAAGTGCGATTGCAACATCGCCCATAATCGATTTGGTACTGTCCTGTGCTCTTAAATGCGGAGATACCGAAACATTATACATATTTAGTTGACCTCCTTACTTTTTTGCTTGTTAGATTCTTTTCTGACTTCCGCCTTGCCGACATTAAACAAATGCGTAAGCGGAATTCTTGCAGGGCAAATATACGAGCAACAGCCGCACTGAACACATTCCATACCGCCCATATTTTCGAAAGCGGAATAATTGTTTTTCTTAACGGCTTTTGCAAGCATTTGCGGAACAAGATTTGACGGGCAAACGCTGACACATCTGCCGCAATGAATACAATTTGTAGCTTCAACGGAGGCAACATCGTCCTCTGTAAACGCAAGAATTGATGCAGAAGTCTTTTGAACGGGAACATCAAGATTGCTCATGGCAAAACCGGTCATAGGGCCGCCCGAAATAATCTTGACAACACCGTCTTTAAGTCCGCCGCACTTTTCTGCAACATACTGATGGCTGCAACCGAGCGGAACTTTGAAATTGTTGCACTGATTAACACCGTCACCCGTTACTGTCATATATCTGTAAATAAGCGGAATGTTCTCATAAAGAGCATTGTAAATCGCAAAACAGGTTGACGAATTTAAAACAACGCATTTTGCATCGGCAGGGAGCATTTTTGAATTGATTTTTCTGCCTGTTACGGCATAAATGAGCGAACGCTCGCCGCCTTGCGGATACTTTGTTTTAAGCTCACAAATATCCATATTATCATCCGGCTTTATAAAACCTTTGATAACCTTGATAGAATCATTTTTATTATCTTCAATACCGAAAACAGCCTTTGCATTTGGCAAAATTCGCTGAACCTGACGAACGGCTTTTACAATCTGCTCGCCTTTTTCAAGCATAATGCGGTAATCAACGGTAAGATAAGGTTCACACTCACAGCCGTTGATAATAAGCGTGTCAACTTCATCGGCATTTTTAGGCGAAAGCTTAACCGCCGTAGGAAAGCCTGCACCGCCGAGACCTACAATACCGGCATCTTTGATTTTTTGAAGAAGTTCCTGCGGTGACAATTCATCGGGATTGGATTTAACGCCCATTCCCTCAACTTCCTCATCAAGTCCGTCATTTTCTACAACGATTGACTTAACCGAACTGCCGTTGACAACTCTGCGATTTTCGATTGATTTTACCGTACCCGACACGGAACTGTGCACAGGTGCGGAAACAAATCCACCCGCTTTTGCAATCATTTGACCCTTGAGGACCCTGTCACCCGGTTTAACAAGCGGCTCAGCCGGTGCACCGATATGCTGACTCAAAGGGTAAACGGTTACAGAAGAAGCATTAATTGATGTGATAGGAAAATCCTTTGAGAGTTCTTTACCCTCATAAAGATGAAGTCCTTTTTTTAATGCTTTTCTTTTTTTCATTAAAAAACATCCTCTCTACTCTTTTAAACATAACAATAATCTGCTGCTTATAATATAGCACATTATCAAAAAAAAAACAACAGGTAAGAATATACAGATGTAAAAATTAAGACAAACGGCTCCCCTTAAACAAGAGGAGCCTCGGTTGGTTTAATGATTATTTTCAATTATATTACGAATGGTTTGCTCTGCGGCAGAAACCTCTGCCTGAAATTCTCGTGAAGAAACACGAAGTGCACCGTTACCGAGAATAATCACCTGTTCAAGTGCGTCAGAAGTAACAACCCTGACCTTATGTTTTTTAGCCAAGTCAAGCGAAGCCTTTTCGATATACATATCTGCGGTTTCGGCTTCTTTGGTATAAACAACGGTGATATTGTTCACCTTTTCGATCTCACGGTGATTACCCTTGACTTTATAAGCGTCAAAAACAACGATTACCTCGCATTTTTTGTAGCCCTGATAATTGCAAAGAATATTGATAAGAGCGTTTCTTGCACCGTCAATACTGCTTTCGGCAAGTTTATTAAGGTTGTCCCACGCAAAAATAACATTGTATCCGTCTACCAAAAGATATTCGGGGCCTTCGTACTTAGGCACTTTAGGGAGCTTTTTGGGATTAGGCGTTTTTGCCTTTTCGGTAAAACTGAAATGGCTGTTATTCGGATTTTTGTTTTTAATCGGACCGTAGGTCTGCTCAAAAATCTCCATAAGTTCCTTATCAAGTGCAAACAAATCTTTTTTGTCGGCATAACTTGAAACACGGCTTTTTGAAAATGTTTGCGCGTACTCGCTTTTAGGCGTTGAAAGAATACTCGGCAAGTGCATATGACTCTTGACTTCATCCCATTTTACGGTATATCCCGAACCTTTGGAGCAAAATACGGAATCGCAGGTATTATCGGTGTCGCTGTCCGGGTCATAACCAAATTCGGCAATAACCTCATCGCTGTTATGACAAGGTTCGTAACCTTTAAGTGCACAAACAAGTTTTCCCTTACCGTGAGTGTACATACGCACATCACGGGCATAATCATACATAGTTGAAACAGGAGCACTGCCGGTAAACACGGAGTTTTCTCCATCGTTTTCGGGAGGATTGAATGTGCCGTGCATAAACTGAATATCAGACATTGCCCTGCCGACATTTTCGATAGGAACTTCAAGAGTAAAATCATAATAAGGCTCAAGCAAAACGCTTTTTGCACTGCGTAGCCCTTGGCGAACGGCACGATAAGTTGCCTGACGAAAATCGCCGCCTTCGGTATGCTTTGGGTGAGCCTTGCCCGATTTTAATATAATTTCCATATCGGTTATCGGCGAACCTGTTAGAACGCCGATATGTGTTTTTTCATACAAATGAGTGAGAATTAGGCGTTGCCAATTTTTATCAAGGACATCCTCTTTGCACTCTGTTTTGAACACAAGTCCGCTTCCACGCTTTCCGGGTTTAAGAAGCAAATGCACCTCGGCATAATGGCGGAGCGGTTCAAAATGACCGACTCCCTCAACGGCTTCTTCAATAGTTTCTTTATAAATAATACTGCCCTTGCCAAATGATATGTCAATACCGAACCTATCGGCAAAAAGAGTTTGCAAAACCTCAAGCTGAATATCGCCCATCAATTTAACATGAATTTCGGAATAACGCTCATTCCACTCAACCTTGAGCTGAGGGTCCTCACCTTCCAAAATTTTCATATTTGAAAGCACAGTGTGAGCGTCCGTTCCGTCGGGGACATTGACGGTATAGGTCAAAACAGGCGTTAAAACGGGCATTGAGGAATTGTCTTCCGTTCCGAGCCCGTCACCCGAATTGGTAAAGGCTATACCGGTAACGGCACAAACCGTACCCGCCTGTGCTTCGTCAACCGCAGTAAACTTTTCGCCCGAATAAAGACGAATTTGGTTTACTTTTTCGGCGTTAATATTTTTTTCGCTTTTGAGCACCTCTTTTACTTTAAGAGAGCCGCCTGTGATTTTCATCATAGTAAGGCGTTGACCCTTATCTTCGGAAATCTTATACACCTTTGCACCAAAATCAGTGCCGTATGCAGGCATTTCTGTATAATCATTCAGCAAATCCATAAAGGCATCCACGCCGTCAAGCTTGAGTGCGGAGCCGAACATACACGGAAAAATTTTTCTGTTCTTAACGGCAGACGCAACATCAAATTTATCAAGAGTGCCGTTTTCGTACTTTTCAAGCAAAGTTTCGTCACACAGGGCGATATTTTCATTAAGTTCATCATCGGGCAAATTAAAATCAACGCAGTTATCGCTGAGTTTTGTTTTAAGCTGACAGAGAGCAACATCTCTGTCTGCACCGTCCAAATCGGTTTTATTAACAAAAATAAAGCACGGCACTTTATACTTTGCAAGGAGTTTCCACAGCGTTTGCGTGTGGCTTTGTACACCGTCGGTTGCACTGATAACGAGAATTGCATAATCAAGCACCTGAAGTGTTCGTTCGGTTTCTGCCGAAAAATCAACATGCCCCGGTGTGTCAATAAGCGTTATATCCGTGTCCTTATATTTGAGCCGTGCCTGCTTTGAAAAAATTGTAATGCCTCGTGAGCGTTCAAGAGAAAAAGTGTCGAGAAAAGAATTTTTGCTGTCTACCCTGCCGAGTTTGGAGATTGTGCCCGAAAGATAAAGCATAGCCTCTGACAAAGTTGTTTTGCCGGAGTCAACATGGGCAAGTATGCCGACAACGATTTTTTTCATTTTTTCACCTCACGATAATTTATACATAACATAATAGCATATCGCAAGATGAATGTAAATTTATATTTCTATTTTTAAAATATCGTTTACCGGTATTTCGGCATTGTCAACAGTGACGGATTTATTGAAAGTGTCGATTTTTTTCACCGTTCCTTTTTTTGTAACATAAGCACCACCCGATTTTAATTTATCGGGCACAAAATAGGTAATCGACACCTCCAAATTTTCGTTGATATTGTAGGATATATACTGCAAGGCTTCGTTTAAAATTTCTATCTCATTTTCATCAAGGATTAATTTTTTATCGGTAACTCTGGCGGTTTCGGCAATTTCGTCCTCAAAACCTTTGAGTGCGGCAAACGAAGCGAACTGTGCGGAGCGTTGAGCCATTGAAAGATGTGCACGCCTTGTGGATATATGGTGCGGCAAATCTATAATATCATCATATTTCATTCCGCCTTATGACCTCCGACTTGATTGTTGCGTTCTACGGTTGTGGCACAATCCTGTAAATTTGTGCCCTTTAAAATTGCGTTTTTGCCATAGCGTTTTTGAATACGGAGCATTGCATTTTGTAGGCTTCGCTCTTTTTTGAGAGCGTCCTCCTCGGCTTTGATTTTGGAATAATCGGTAAACAAATCAAGTTGAACATTGTCGGGTTCCGTCTTATTTTCATCGGTTATATGATTTGCGCAAATACTGACTTTGCGAACGGAAAGACTGCGGTCGGCAATCCTGTAAAACACATCCATAGCGGCATTTACAACAAGCTTTGATGACGAAGTAAGGCGATTGATATTGCTTGTTCCGTGAGCGTGCTTGGGAATTTTTCTGCCGTAGCCGTCCACGGTGATTTCGCCCTTATAGCCTTTCTTTATATTTTCCGTATCATAATTAAGAGTGAGAACAATTTGATTGGTAGTTACCTTTTTATCCACCAAATCAAGAGCCAGAAGTTCTGCCATTTCACGCACGATAACGGCGGTTTCGTCAAAACTGTACGGACGGGTAAGTACCTGACCCGAACTGATACTTTTGGTGTCGGGCTTATATGATTTTACATCCTCTATGGTGCAAGGTTCCCAGCCCCACGCATGGTCTATGAGAAGTTCGGCATTAATTCCGAAAAGTTTATACAGCAAATTTTCGTTGTAAAATTCCGTGTCACTCCCGATTGAGCATTTTGCAATATCGCCCATAGTATAAATGCCGACGCTTTCAAGCCTTTTGCCGATGCCTCTGCCGACACGCCAAAAATCGGTAATCGGACGATAATTCCACAACTGCCTGCGATAAGACAGTTCGTCAAGTTTGGCAATACGAACGCCGTCTTTATCTGCCTCAATATGCTTTGCGACTATATCCATTGCCACCTTGGCAAGGTACATATTTGTGCCGATGCCTGCGGTTGCGGTTATGCCTGTTTCGGCAAGAACGGCTTTTATCATATCCATAGCAAGTTGATGTGCCGTAACACCTCTTGAACGAAGATAATTTGTTGCGTCTATAAACACCTCGTCAATCGAATAAACCAAAATATCCTCGGGTGACACAAAATTTGAATATATGGCAAAAATCCTGTTACTGTACTTTTTGTAAAGGTTCATTCTCGGCGGAGCAACGATATATGACAGTTTCAAATAATCATCATTGAGTTCATCGGCATTGTACGATTCACCTTTAAAATCGGCATAATTTATATTAAGTTTGCGGTTATTGTTAACCTGCTTTACACGCTCAACAACTTCAAAAAGCCTTGCTCTGCCCGGAATACCGTGAGCCTTCAGCGACGGCGATACGGCAAGGCAAATCGTTTTTTCGGTTCTTCCCTCATCAGCAACAACAAGATTGTTTTTCAGCGGGTCAAGTCCTCGCTCAACGCACTCCACAGAGGCATAAAACGACTTTAAATCTATTGCGATATATGTTTTTTGCTTTGCCATAAAATGCACCTCCGCAGAAATATTATTTAACGCTAAACACATTATAACATAAAAAATTGAAAAAGCAATACAAATGTTCGATTTTATTTTTAACAATGAAAAAAGCACGCTTCTTTGCGTGCTTAAATCATTCCATTGCCTCTCTGCTAACTGTTGTCAATACATTAATACTATAACAAACGGTGCATTTTGTCAATTATATACAATTTTATTAATAATTTGTTTAGAGTTTTGTTGAAAATGTTTGACAAAGAAGCGAAAAGAAAAAGCCGAGGATAATCCCCGGCTTTTCCTTTCTTAACTACCCATATATTAAGCTAAAAGCATAATACCGAATTATTTTTGAATTGTTACAAGCTCATACTTATAGGTTTTAGCATCAGTGCCCATAAAGCTCATAACAATTACTCTGTCCTTTGCATTGATATAACCGTCATGATTGAGGTCGCAATAATCAAGATACGCAAGGTCATTTTTGCTTGTTGACATAACATAGCTGAACATTTCGGCATCTGTTTCGTCAATTTTGCCGTCCTTATTAAAATCACAGCCGACTATTGAAACAGGCGTTGCAAAATTAATATCTTCGTCCTCAACCTTTATGCCGATTGTACGAGTATAGCCATAAGCATATTTGATTTGTGCGGTATAAGCTCCTGTTTCGATTTTGAACGAGAAGCGTCCGTCATCATCGCTCGATGCAACAGTTTTGCCGTCTATAACAATATCCGCACGCCTTACAGGGGCATTGTATTTTTTGGTTTCACCGGTTTCGATAACGATTGTGCCGCTGACGGTGTATTGTTTTACCGCTTCGCTCGGTTGGAGAGGTTCGGTATATTCACAATATGTTTTTTGACAATTTGTGCAGGTATACTGCTTTACGCCCTTTGTACCGACACCTGCCGGAATATCTGCCGTCAGCACATAATTATGGCCCAAAGCAGGTTTGTGAATTTCATCAAGAAGTTCCGAACAGAATTCGCACACTCCGATAATATAGCCGTCATTTTCACAATCGGCATCGTAGACTGTAAGATATTCAATTCTACCGTGACCGTTTTTGCAAATATCAACATATTTGCCGTCGGAATCAATTTGTGCGTCACAAACATTACCGAATTGTGAAAGCTGATAAATCTTATAATCTATATAATTATCCTGTGCAAAGCTGAGAGCCTTTGAACCTGCAAGAGTGTGAATTTTCAGTCCCTTGGCAGGGAATCCGAGCCAAAACGCATCTATTTGGGTTGTCGTTCTCCACACAAAAATGTTTTGAAGATTTTTGCACGCAAATGCACTTTCACCGATTGAAATAACATTTCTCGGAACAACAACATTTTTAAGTGAATCACAATACGCAAAGGTATATTTGTTAACTTTGCTGATTGAAGTCGGAAGAATAACGGTTTCAAGCTTCTTACACTCATAAAATGCGTAACTGCCAATTGAACTAACCTTTGACGGAATATCTGCGCCGATAAGACTTGAGCAACCGTCAAACGCATGGTCACCGATTGTACGCAAACCGGAGCCGAAAATCACTCGTCTTAAATTCTTTGCACCCTTAAAAGCATAATAGTCTATTTCGGTAACGGAATCAGGTAGTACGACCTGAATTGCCTTTGAATTTTCAAAAGCCGAAGAAGAAATCACAGTTGTGCCGTCTTTAATAATCGGTCTGTATGTATTTGGATTTGCAAAAACAAGAGTTTTGCCGTAATAGACATTGCCCTCATAGACATACATATTTTTATTTTCGGGACTTACTGTTATTTTTTTAACATATGTCATTTCCGGAAGCCTTGGAACTTCTTTAAAGGCACAGTTTTTGCCAAAATAGATTGAAGAAATTTTAAGCTTATTTCCAAAAGTGTCGGTAAGAGCGCTGAAATCAGGTTCTGTTACATCATCTCCGACAACAAGTTCAATACCCGTTGTGCTAAAGCCTATGTTATAAAAGGCGTCCGACCATGCCGATAATGACAAATCATCACTGTAATTTCGATTAAGAGTAATTGATGTGCAAAACGGCATATTGGCAAACGCCTGTCTGCCGATGCGTTTTTCACCGTTGATAATAATCTTTTTAACGCCTACGCAATTATAAAACGCTTCGTGTTCAACATTTGTAACTGTTGACGGAATATTGATTTCTTCAATTCCCGAGCAATTACGAAAAGCCTCATAATCGATACTTGTTACATTTCCGTAATCAATTTCTTTGAGCGATGTGCAATTTTCAAACGCACCGTTTGAAACACTTTTCGCTCCGCCGAGAGAGATTTTTTTGAGCGAACGACAATTCTTAAAAGCATTTGTCGAAATGTATTGAACCGTTTGAGGAACGGTAAGCACTTCAAGTCTGTTGCAATTTTGGAAACCGCTAACAGTTTTGACGGTCGGTGAAAATCTTATATACTTGGGATTGATTACTTCAAATGAATAATCCGGATTTATAACACCTGAGCAGAGATATAATGTGTCAATTTGAAGGTTTAAATCCTGCAAATTTCTGCCGTCGGTTGTGTAGAATGTACCCTCATTATTTGGATGAAGCACATATGCGTCTTTCATATCGTATCCGTGTTCAACATACAAAGTTTTTGTGTCGGCAAAATAGTGCCACTTGGTTCTGTATGTATAATCAACATATCCCGAAACATCGGCGTTGCTGTCATCGCCCATAAAGATAAGACTTGTTTTTTCTGCATAATCAAAGCCTTTTGACTCAACAGGCGCATCAATAATGACAAAGCATTCGGTTTGAACACGGGAGCCTGATTTTAATGTTATGCGGTTGCCCTTTGAATCAAAACCTATGGCATTGTTTGCACTGTTTTTGCCCTCAAAATAAATATTTGTTTGAGGATTGTTGATTTTTACTTTCCAAAGTGAAAGGCAATCTGTGAACGCTGATTTTCCGATTGATACGACCGACTGCGGAACTTCAACAGACTTGATTGCACTTGAATAAAAAGCACCGTCACCGATGGTTTTCAAATTCTTTGGCAATTTGATTTCAGAAAGCTTTTTGCAATTTGCAAAAGCATAATTGCCTATTGCTTCAACCTTGGTATCCGACAAATCGAATGAATTAACATTTGAGCCGTAAAAGGCATTTGCACCTATTGACGAAAGATTGGCTGAAATCTTAAACTTTTTTGCCTTAATATTTCTGAAAGCATTTGAACCGATTGAAGTTAATGTGTTCGGGAGCGACACAGACTGCACATCAATACCGTAATCGGTAAAGAATACATCTGCTCCAACGCCTGTAATGCCCTCTGTCAAAACGATGGAGGTCAACGCCTTGTTTGACAAATAAGACGCAAGATTAAGGGCTTTGCCTGCGGATGTTTTGAATGTAGATGTAAGCTCGCCGTTGCCTGTAACAAAGAAGCGGTTTGTTGAGTCGTCATACTGCCAACTGCCGTTTGCCCATGTGCCGTGATTTGATGAATCGGTTTGAGAACCGCCGTCCGGTGTATCAACATAATCTTCAAGAGGAACAAGCGTTATTCCGTACACACTGGCATATCTTGAAACACCGTTCCAAATTTTATCGCCGTTTTCATCTGTTTTTGCATCATTGCCGTAAATTTCGGTAAGATAAGTTTTGCTGCTGTCATCGCCTGCATAAAACGGATTGACGCTTGCGTTTATTCCCTCTTCGCCAAGAACAATAACGGTTTTGAGGTTTACATCATTTTTAAAAGCGCCGTCGCGTGTTTCTATTACCGACTTAGGGAAGACAAATTTTGTAAGATTCAAACAATCCGAAAAAGCATATTTATCAATAATCTTAAGCTGCGAATTTGAAGAAAACGAAACCTTGCTCAACGGTGTATTTTTAAACGCTCCGCTATAAATAGTATCAACACCGTCAGGAATGATAATTGATTTGAGTGCCGTGTTGCAAAACGCACGGTTTGAAATGTATCGCAATGTGCTTGGAAGAATTATTTTTTCAAGCGTAGTCAAATCACGAAACGCATAATCGCCAAGGCTTAATTCTGTATTTGCAGAAAGGTCAAGTTCCTTAACATTTGTGTTTGTAAAAGCATAAGAACCAATATATTTTACAGATGACGGAACAGAGGTAAAACTTAGTTGCGGATTATCGGCAAAAGCCTTGTATCCGATATATGTAACATTGTTCGGAATGGAAATACCGCTAAGTTTCGGACAAGAATTAAAGCCTGAAAGATAGGTTGTTTTTTCGTTAAGTTTGACTGATGCAAGTTCTTCACATCCGCTAAATGCAAAGTCGTTAATAACTGTAATATTTGTTTTTGTAAAATCAAGAGCTGTAACACCTGTTGACGAAAATGCGGAGCTGTTGATATATGTTACGGTTGACGGAAGAAAGTCAATATTTTTGATATTAGGGCAATTTGAGAACATTGCTTCACTGACAATTTTTAAGTTATTCGGCAAAGTCACCTTTGAAATCGGCGTATTCTCAAATGTATCTTTTCCGATACTTGTAACCGATTGAGGAACACTTGCCTCTTTGATATTTGAATAAGCAAAAGCATAATCACCAATATCAGTTTCGGTTTGATTGAAGGTTATGCTTTCAAGAGAAGAATGGTAAAAAAGGCTCTTTTCTATTCTCTTAACCTTTGACGGCACGGTAAACGAAAGTATACCGCTGTACATAAAGGCTTCTTCACCGATTGATGTTACCGTATCGGGCAAAGCATATTCCTGTGCAGGACAGAAATAAAACGCATTTTTTCCGAGTGTTTGAAGTTGTGAGCCTTCCTCAAATTCAACGGTTTTGATGTTTTTATAAATTCTGCCCGAAACATGGGAATTGAAATTCACCGTATCTTTGCCGATAACAAGATGTTCAAAATCAAAGGTGCAATACTGCTCTTTTGTTGTACCGTTATCGTCAATTTCGGAATAAAGCGGAAGCGGAGCATCGCCCTTTTGATATGTTGCATAACCGCTATCCTTTGTAAAAACACAGGAATAGGCATTATGTGAGCTTTCAATATTTTCACCGTTGATGTAAACGGTTTTGGTGCTTGCGTCATAATTCCAGACACAATACTCATTTTCACCGCTTACACTCTGTTCGCTCGGCAAAACAACGATAGGGTTATATTTAACTCCGTCTGCCAAGTCCTGGTAAAAGTCATAATCATCCTGACTATAAGCAAGAACTTCAACAGGCAGTGCGGATATTGTCATAATAGCCGAAATAAAAACGGCAAGTAATTTTTTTAAGGTAGTCATAATAATTCTCCTTTTCTTTGGAACAATCTGTTCCTGCGATGATTAAACAAACAATCTGATTCTAAATCAGATTATATTTAACACCGCTTTTGACAGCAAGTTCATAAGCAGTGCTGTTTTCTATAACATTAAAAGTAACACGGTTTCCGAAATAAAACGCATTGTCACAAATTTCTGCAGTTTTGCTTTTAACCGTAATCGTTCGCAGATTTGTAGAATAAAAAGCATACTCGCCGATATATTCCACACTCTCCGGAATTGTAACTTCCTGCGAATCGACGCTCTTGAACGCACCCTGTTCTATACGCATAACGCCGTTTTCGATAATCACTTTCTGCATATCAACGCCATTAAAGCAATAAGCCGGCACGGTTTTGATATTTGACGGAACCGTTACCGAGGTTATGCCCTTGCAATTATCAAACGAACGCTCACCGAGTGATTTAAAGCTTGTGCCGACATCACCGAATTTTGCATTGTGACAATAAGCAAATGCCCCATCGTCGGCATTTTCAATTTGAGGTGCTGTGTCAAATTTCATCAGTTTGTCCTCTGCAAACGCATAAAAACCGACATTTACAATACTTCCCGCGCCGTTAAGTTTGATGAATTTTGAGCATTTATTGAATGCCATATCCTCAACGGTATCAACCTTGCCTGCAAGGGTGACGGTTCTGAGCGAAGAACAATTATTACAAAGTCTTTCGGGAACTGTTGTAAGAGCCTTGGGAACGATAAGAGTTCTCAAATTTGTGTTTTCAAAAGCAGCTGTGCCCAGTTTAAATAATTCATCACTGAAATTAACGCTTTGAAGTGCACTGTCCTTAAACGCATTGTTACCAATACTTACAGCATTGGGGACATTACAGGATTTAAGGTTTTTAGCGTTTTCAAATGCACTTTGATGTACAGTTTTTATGCTATCGGATGAAAACGAGGATATAGTGCTGTTTTCAAATGCTCTTGAGGTTATGGCAATCACCGGTTTGCCGTCAATTTCATTTATAGTTAAATCTGTATCATTTCCCTTATAAGCGCAAATATAAGCGCCCTTATCGGTGAGAAGATAATTCCAATCTTCATTTGAGCAAATGTCCGATATTCTGGTGTTCTCATCAGGTCGAACGGTTATATTTACATTTACGGTACAAGCCTTATAAGTTATCGACAAGGTATAATCGGCTGTGACATCCATATCGAGGTTCTTGCTGTATGCACAATCATCAAGCGATACCGATTTTTCGGTTTTATCACTGTATTTTGCAAAAATTTTCAAGCCGTCATAAGAAAGCTTTTCGCCGTAAATATAAGCGGTCTTAAAATTCTCAAATTCTGCCCTGATGCCGACAAGCTGAGGCAAATCGGTATCTGCATAAGGGTCGGTGGGTTCTTCCCTTTCCTCGGTTTTATTAATCTCCTTTTTATTTGTAGTGGTTATTTTTGATGTATGATGTTCTGTTTTTACTTCGGCCTCGGAAGCTTTCAAAGTTGTTGCCACAGATTTTTCAGATTCGGTATTACCGACATTTGCTTTTGTTGTGCTTTCTTCAAAAATCTGTGCAGTTGTTGCGGCGGATGTACCGGTTTCATCAACCGGGACATAAATCTTGGTAGTCAGCTCGCCTTTTTTATCGTTATGAATAAATGAAGAAATTGCGCTTGTAACATTGCCGATAAAATCAATACCGGTTACGGATTTAACAGCAGCATTAACGGTAAAGGTTCCTGTTGCAATCATTGCGGCAATAATAGCCACACGAAGTGCTCTGTTGAGTGATTTCCAGGAATTACGCTTTGGGTTAACGATTTTCTTAATTGCATTTGTCGAAAGAACTACACGAAGGACAGGAGATGTATATTTATGCTCCTGAAGTTCATCAATAAGATTTACGCACTCATCAATCAAATCACAATCGGGATTTAACTTTATTAGTTCCTCATCGATTACAGTATTTAAAAAATCAATTAAATCCTGATTTGATCTTGAATCGTTAAAAACAGCTTGAAGTGTTTTTGCATTTACCGTTATATTCATTTTAACTGCCTCCTTTCCTAAATTCCGACAATACCGGGGTGATTGAATTTGTTATCTTTGCTCTTAATCTTGATGTTCGCTTGGCAGCGGCGGTAGGTGTGATATCAAGTATTTTTGAGATATCCTTTAGAGATTTGCGTTCCACATATTTCATTTGATAAAGCCGTCGTTCGTCATCATCAAGAACGGACAGTAAAGCATCTTTTGCTTTATCAATATCAACATCGTCGGGTTCTATTCGTTCTTCTACCTCTTTTTCTATGTATACTGCCACATTTTCGGCATCATCAAGATTTTTTGTATGCTTGGCATTTTTGAAATATTCCTTTCGTGCACGAAGCATCATATTGTTTGCAGTCTGATAGAGAAATGCTCGTGGATTTTCAAATTTTTCACCGTCAAGAAGTTTTCGATAAAACACACAAAATGCTTCCTGTACACAATCGCCTGCGAAATCCGAAGCTTCCTCAAGTCGCACGGCACAGAATTTTTCAAGCTGTTTACTGTACTTTTCAAAATACAGTTCAAACTGCTCGTCTGCATAAGACTTACCCACAGCATTCCCCCCTTTCATCATTTCCGTTACTGTCTTTCACTTATTAGTCAACGATTTGGTAAAATGTGACACAAAAAGTTAAAAAAATTTTTAAAAAAGTTTTTTTGTGAAAGACAAAGGATTAATATTATACCATAATATATAAATTAATACCATTCTCTTTAGCAAAATAAAAAGTCTATTTAGCAAAATAAAAAAGCACATCCGAAGATGTGCAAAAAAAATAGACACCAAATGGTGTCTATATTTTTTGGTGCGAGAGACGGGACTTGAACCCGTACGAGTCGCCCCACACGCCCCTCAAACGTGCGCGTCTGCCGATTCCGCCACTCTCGCGTCAACAGTTAGAAGTATAACAGAACAGGCTACAAATGTCAACTCTTTTTTTGAATTTTTTTAAAGTTTTTTTGAGTTTTTAAAATAAACTTGATATGTAGCTCGTTTCGTCTATTATCACTGACGGATGCTCGGCAAAAAGAGTTTCAAACGACCTAAAGCCCCAAGAGCAACCTACTGCTTCTATATCAGCGTTTTTGGCTGTTCGCATATCAACTTCGCTGTCGCCAAAGAAAATTGCCTCTGTCGGCTTGCAATCAACCGCTGAAAGTGCCATTAAAGTAGTTGTTGGGTCGGGCTTGGTAGGGAGTCCGTCCACACAACCGGTAATATAATCGAAAAAGCCTTTGCCGAAAATATGCTCAACCATACCGTGAGCGGCAATGTCAGGTTTGTTTGAAACAACGCAAAGTTTTATTCCTTTATCCTTAAGAATTTGGAGTTGCTCCTTAATGCCGTCATAAGCGTGAGCATGGTCAAGCTTAATTTTATCATATATAGGTTTAAACTCCTCATAACGGTCATTGAGTGTTTTCTCATCCAAAGTATGGTCAAAGGCACGCTCAACAAGTTTTTTTGCACCGTTGCCCACAAACTTTTTGTAATCATCCAAAGACCAATTTGCTTCAAAATTATGCTTTTTAAGCAATATTTCAGTTGCACCTGCCAAATCATCAATAGTGTTGACAAGTGTGCCGTCCAAATCAAACACAGCACATTTAATTTTACTCATACAAATCACCCAAATCCTGTTCCTTATCTTTTTTTCGTTTTCTGACAAAATAGGTGGCAACCGCTATAACAACAACACCTGCCACTACGCCCGATTCAATATAAATCTTGCGTTCTGTTTTTTTGCTGTTTACAGAGAGATTTCCGCTTTTTACGCTTGACCACAAATTGTTTTCAAGTTCAAGAATATTCTGCGGAAGATTTGAAAAAACCTCATTTTTAGGTGCAGGATCGGGATAAACCGCTTTATTGCCGTAAAGCGAACATTCCTCGTTTTCCTGAACTGCCTTGTTTGCGGAAGCATAGAAAATATATTCCTCATTTGCAAGCGCAACCTCAGGTTCCTGCATAAAGTTTATAAACGCTTCTGCACCTTTTTTGTTCTGTGTGCATTTTGGAATACAAAAAGCATCATAAAAAGCATTTACGCCCTCTTTTGGATAAGCAAAGCCCAAATCGGGATTATTCTCATTCATAAGAACATAATCGCCGACATAATAGGTCGCAAATGCGTACTCGCCCGATTCCATAAGGTTGAACACCTCGTCCATAACATAAACGGGATTAACCTTATCTTTTTGCTCGGCAAGGAGTTTTGCGGCGTCCACCCAATCCTGCTCGTTTTGAGTGTTCAGGCTTTGACCCAACAGTTTTTGAGCAATGGCAAACGCATCACGACTGTTGTTGAACATCAACACCTTACCCTTGTACTGCTCATCCCACAAGACTTTCCAAGAATCAGGCTTTTCTTTAACCAACTTCTTATTATATATAAGAACGGTATAGCCTGTGTTAAAGCAAACAGAATACTTCTGTTGAGGGTCAAACGGAAGATTTAAGCAATCCTCACGCATATACTTCATATTCGGAATATTTGAATAATCAAGCGGAAGAAGCATATCTTCGTCAATAAGACGCTCAACCATATAATCAGACGGAGTGATTACATCATAAGAAACGCCACCGCCCGAAAGTTTGGAATACATATTCTCGTTTGATTCAAAATTGGTATAATTGACTTTTGCACCCGTAAGTTTTTCAAACTCACGGACAACATCCATTGAGCCTTCTCCGCCGTCGGAAATATACTCGCCCCAATTGTACACATTGACAGTTGTGCCCTGAAGTCCGAGCGACTTATAATAAGCCTTTTGCTCATCGGAAAAATAATTCTCATCGGCATAGGCTGTGACATTCATAAGCGGCAAAGCACACACAAGGCACATAAGGAAAGCAACAATTCTTTTAAATTTAATCATTTTGCCGCCTCCTTTTTTTCTGCCCTTGTTTGTGCGACATTCATAAAAATCAAAAGCACAAGAATGACAAGGAACATAAGGGTTGACAATGCAAACATATCGGGCTTTACCCTCTTTTTGGTAAGAGAGAAAATATAAATCGGCAAGGTCTGGAATGACGGTCCGTTGGTGAAATACGAAATGATGAAATCATCAAGTGACAATGTGAACGACATAATGCAACCTGTGATGATACCATTCATAATTTCAGGCATAACGACCTTCATAAAAGCCTTGAACGGTTTACAACCGAGGTCTACCGCCGCTTCGTAGACATTCATATCGAACTGACGAAGTTTTGGCATAACATTCAAAATAACATACGGCAAACAGAATGTAACATGGGCAATGAGAAGTGTAGTGAAACCGAGCACCTCTTTTACATTGACAAGTGCACCGACAAATACAAACAAAAGCATCATTGAGATACCTGTTACAATTTCAGGATTCATCATAGGAATGTTTGTGACATTCATCATTGTTTTTTTGTACAATCTGTTTTTCTGCATAAACAGACCAACCGAAGCCATAACACCAAGTACGGTGGAAACAACCATTGTTACAAGTGCAAGCAAAACAGTGTTTTTGAGTGCGTTCATAGCGGCTGTGTCGTGGAACATCTCACCCCACCACGAAGTTGAAAAGCCGTCCATAATATAGGTTGAAGAACCCGAATTGAACGAAAACACGGTCATAACGGCAATAGGTGCGTACAGGAAAATGAATATGAGCACCATATAAAGTCTTGATGCAAGCGAAACCTTATTTTTCATATAACGACACCTCCGTCCTGTGTGCCGTCATCAAAGTAATTCATTACTCCGAGGCATACGAAAATCAAAATCATAAGAACAAAACTGAGTGCCGCACCGAGATGATAGTTATTTGCCGATTGGAACTGAGTTTCGATAACATCGCCGATAAGAACAATCTGACCGCCGCCGAGTTTTTGTGTGATGTAGAAAGTTGAAACGCAAGGCACAAACACCATTGTAATGCCTGACAAAAGACCCGGTAACGACAAAGGCAAAATTACTCTTTTGAAGGTTGTTATTCTGCCGGAGCCCAAATCGTGAGCCGCCTCAACAAGCGAATTGTCAAGTTTTGAAAGAACGGTATAAATCGGCAAAATCATATAAGGCAGGAAATTATAAACCATACCGAAAATTACCGCACCGCCTGTATTAATCATATGAACACTCTTTAATCCGAGAGTGTTGAGCAAGCTGTTCACTACTCCGCTGTCGCCCAAAATAGTCATAAGACTGTATGTGCGGATAAGGAAATTCATCCACATCGGGAGCATAACAAGGAGCACCATCGTTCTTTGAGTGTTAACGCTGTGCTTTGAAAGAGCATAGGCAAACGGATAACCGATAAACACGCAAATAACCGTTGCCGCCAAGCCATAAAGAACCGACAACAAAATTGTCGGAAAATAATTTTTTATCTGTGCAATATTTGAAAAAGTGAACGCACCTGTTTTATCGGTGAAAGCATAGAACACAACCATAACAAGCGGAACGATGATAAAAAGCACAGACCAAAGCAAATAGGGCTTATCAAGCATTTTTTGAGAAAGACTACTCTTCTTCATTTTCGTCCTCCCAATTATATGACGCATCGGAAATATGGTCCATCTCGTCGGAGAATGATGAATAGTCACCGAACTCGCCTGAATATTCGCTGCGTTTCATAATATGAATAGCATCAGGTTCGATGTGCATACCGATAGTGTCATCAACATGGATGTCGTCCCTTGTGGTTTGAATCATCCAAATAAAGCCGTTTACATCAACAAGAATTTCAAAATGAACACCCTTGAATGTTACGGAAGTTACCTTACCTGTAAGAGAAGCCTGTGTGCCCGGTTCCCTGATCAAAATATCTTCAGGACGAACAACAGCCTCTACGAATTCGTTTTTGTCAAAGCCTTTATCAAGGCACTTGAACTTGACACCGCCAAAAGTTACAAGATAGTCTTCAAGCATAATTGCATCAACGATATTACTTTCGCCGATGAAGTCGGCTACAAAAGCGTTGACAGGCTCGTTATAAATATCTTCGGGAGTACCGATTTGCTGGATTTTACCCTTATCCATAACAACCACGGTATCGCTCATAGAGAGTGCTTCCTCTTGGTCGTGGGTAACATAAATAAAGGTTATGCCGAGTTCCTGCTGAATATTTTTGAGTTCTCGTTGCATATCTTTGCGAAGCTTTAAATCGAGTGCACCGAGCGGCTCGTCCAAAAGAAGAATATGCGGTTTGTTTGCAAGTGCTCTTGCAATGGCAACACGCTGCTGCTGACCGCCCGAAAGCGAGTTGATAGGACGCTTTTCAAAGCCTTTAAGGTTAACAAGTTTGAGCATATCGGCAACGATTTGACGAACCTCCTCTTTAGGCTTCTTTTGAAGCTGAGGTCCGAATGCTATATTTTCATATACATTCAAATGAGAAAAAAGAGCATAACGCTGAAAGATGGTATTGACTCTACGCTTATGTGCAGGCAGGTCGTTGATGCGTTTACCCTCGAATATAATATCTCCGCTGTCCGGTTTGACAAAGCCGGCAATGGCACGAAGAGTTGTGGTTTTACCGCATCCTGATGGTCCTAACAGGGTTATAAACTCTTTTTCGTTGATGTATAAATTCAGATTTTCCAAAACTGTGTTATCACCATAGCTCACGGTGATATTCTTCAAGTCAATAATCTTTTTCAATTATGCACTTCCTCTTTATTGCAGGCGTTGGAAAGACTCACCAACCCCCTCACGATTTACAATTAAAAAATTGCATTAAGACAAATATATATTTTTTGTTTTATAATGTCAATATATTTTTAAAAATAATGTCGAAAAAATATTGCTTCTTATTTAATCCCTCAGCCGCACACAAGGTGCGACAGCTTTACTGCGTAGACGCCCCCTTTTGTCTGCGTTGCAGACATTTCCCCCGATTAACGGGGGAATCACCTTGCAACAAGAGGAGCCTTAATGGACTAAAGAATTGGGTTGAACTGCACGCCGTCAACTGCACACTTGATTGTGCCCTCCACTTTTGAAAAATCGCAGACTAAAGAACGAGGCTTTTCGCAAGGATTATCGAGTGCCATAGGAACGAAATAGAAATTTCGATTGTTCATAAGGATACCGATATTTTTTGCCGAAGCACCGAGAGCGTCATTTGTTGAAACACCGATAACAACAGGCTTGTCGTTGCGGAGATGCGATTTTACCGCCATTGTGACGGGAGTGTCGTTTATACCGTTTGCAAGTTTTGCGAGTGTGTTGGAAGTACACGGAACAACACACAGCACATCAAACATATGCTTCGGTCCAATCGGTTCGGCAGAATCAATGGTTGAAATTATCTCTCTGCCGCAGATTGAAGCGACCTTCTCCCTCACATCTTTAGCATTTCCGAATCTTGTGTCAATATTATAAGCGTTGAACGACATAATCGGAGTGACAATGTGACCGCTGTCTGCAAGTGATTGCATAGCCTCAATGCTTTTTTTAAATGTACAAAACGAGCCTGTAAGGCAATATCCGATTTTCACAGTTTCACCCCCATATGTTCAATTACTGCTTTTGCAACAGTTTTTCCTGCTGATTTTGGCGAATATTTAGCAGGGAGTCCTCTTGCCACAATCAAATTCAGTCCGAGTGATTCGGCAAAATGCACATCAATTCCACCCGGAAATGATGCCAAATCAACAAGCAACGCATCCTTTTTGAACAAGCGAAGTTCCCTTTCGTTGATTATCGGATGAGGTACTGTGTTGAACACAAAATCAAAATCGTTTTGTTGTGCAAGTTCATCAAGGGTTACGGCCAAAGCACCGTTCATTTCAGCCGTTGTTCGCTGAACACCGTTTCGTGCACAAACGGTTATGTGCGATGTATACGGAGTTAAAAATCTATGGAGAGCTTTTGCGATTCTGCCGTAGCCGAGAATAAGAATGTTTGAATTAACAAGGCTCAAATCGCTGCTTTGGCAAGCAATACACACAGCCGCTTCAGCCGTATAAAAAGCATTTTCGGCTGCAAAGCGTTCATCTTTTGTATAATCAAAAACATTGTCGCCCGAAACATTTCCCGCACAAATGTGAAAATCTCTGTAAGCATCAAGGCTTGGCGGATTTACGCCTGTCAGAACAAAGTCGGCTTTTGAAAGATTATCAACAGCCTTATACCCAAACTTTTGAAGATAATCGCACGCATAAGCTACCCTTTTATCGTCAAAAGACGCAACATAAAAATTTGTCATATTTACTACCACCTTTTATATTTTATGAAATAATATAAAAAGGGTGTTTATTTTTTACAAATTAGGTAGTATAATAAAAAAGATAATATGATTAATCGGGAGGAATATCCTTGAAAAATATAGATGAATTACTCAAAGAGAGCAAAAAGATACATTTTATCGGCATTGGCGGTGCAGGAATGTGCCCTATTGCAGAGATTTTATTATCCCTCGGATACGAATTGACAGGTTCGGACAACAACGACACCGAAACTTTCAGGCGAGTTGAAAAAGAGGGTGCAACGGTATTTTTGGGTCAGAAGCCCGAAAACATTGCCGACGACACGGAACTTGTTATATACACAAACGCAATCCTTGCAGGCAATGCGGAACTTGAATACGCAAAAGCAAACTTTCCTTGTTTTGAAAGAGCGGAAGCACTCGGTGCACTCAGCCGTATTTTTTCAAACTGCATAGGTGTTTGCGGTACTCACGGCAAAACAACAACAACATCAATGATAACTCAAATTCTTATGGAAGCAGGTCTTGACCCGTCTGCTGTTATCGGCGGCAAGCTTCCTTTAATCAACGCATACGGCAGATACGGACACAGCCAAAACTTTGTGTGCGAAAGCTGTGAATTCAACAACACATTTTTGCATATGAATCCCGATATGGCGGTTATACTCAACATTGACGAGGACCACCTCGACTTTTTCGGCAACCTTGACAACATCAAAAAGTCATTCAGAAAATTTGCCGAACTCACAACAAAAACAATCATTTATAACGGCGACGATGCAAACACGGTTGACACGCTCAAAGGCATTGAGGGCAAAAAGCTCATCTCTGTCGGCAGAAATGACGGCAACGAATGGGTGGCAAAGAATGTTGATGTTCCGGGCGGTTTTCACAGCGAATACGATGCCTACCACAACGGTGAATTTGTTGCACATGTTGTACTTTCCGTTCCGGGTGAGCACAATATTTTAAACTCGCTTTGTGCATTTGCGGCAGCATACGAAAGCGGAGCCGAAATCGAAAAAATCCTTGAGGGACTTAAACACTTCGGCGGTGCGGCAAGAAGATTTGAAAAGCTCGGCACATACTGCGGAGTGACCTTTGCAGACGACTACGCACACCACCCGGCAGAAATCAAAGTTACTCTTGAAGCTGCTAAAAAAATGGGATACAAACATGTTTGGGCAGTGCACCAGCCGTTTACATTTTCGAGAACTTCCCTGCTTCTTGATGATTTTGCAGAGGTTTTGCAAATTGCCGACAAGTGCGTGATAAGTGCGATTATGGGCAGCCGTGAAGTGAACACGATAGGAATAAAGGCAACAGACCTTTCAAGCAAAATTCCGGGTGCGGTTCAGCTTGACACATTTGAAGAAATTTGCGATTATGTATGCGACAACGCAGAAAGCGGCGATTTGGTAATCACCCTTGGTTGCGGAGATGTGTACAAGGTTGCACGAATGATGTGTAAAAAACTAAAAGAAAGAGAAGAACAAAATGCTTGAATTTAAGATAACCGACACAGCGACAGACGATTCAAAATTCATCAGATTCACTGTATTTTGTGATGAACAGGGCGTAATAAAAAACCACGAATTAGATAATTTTGACACAAACAAAGAAGCAAAGCACATTGTAATGTATGATGACGGCAAGCCGATTGCTACATCAAGATTTTACAAAGAGCACGGCGACACCTGGCACGCAGGCAGAATTGCGGTAATCAAGGAATACCGTGGCACAGGCTGTGGCAGAAAGGTGCTTGAAAAAGCCGAGGAGGAAATGAAAAAGCTCGGTGCGACTGAAAGTTTTATTTCTGCACAAACACAGGCTCAAGGCTTTTATGAGGCTCTCGGCTACAAGGCATACGGCGATGTTTATCCGGAAGAGGACATACCGCACATTGCAATGAAAAAAGAATTGTAAGACAAGAAAAAAAACACCGATTTTGTCGGTGTTTTTTTATATTAGGCGAACACAGTTTCTAAAAATATTCTTTTAATAAATTATAATCATTATCTATGAGAATGACGGTGTTTTGGCGGATTTCGCAATCAACCTTTAGAATATCGATAAGGTTGGGGTTGCGAACGGTCAAAACACCGTTTTCGAGATTTTCTATATTTCGCTCTCCGCCGAGAGATTTTACAAGTCGGCGAACTTCTTTGGGATAGTATTTTTGATTATCCATATCGAACTTGGCAACAACAATTTGAACAACAAAATACATAAGCACGGCAAGGACAAAACCGACAAGAAGAAAATATCCGATACTTCTGCCGTATCTAAAAAGATTAAACACAGAAGCGAAAGAGTTGAATCCTATGCGAATATCCACAAGAGAAGCAACAAAGTACCCCACACCGCCGACAAAAACAAATCCGGCAAAAATCAGCGGATTATAGAAAAGCAGAAAAACAAGGAGCAAAGTATTATCTCCGAAAATCACGGACAAAACACACGGAAGTAAAAAAGAAAAGAAATAGCGCTTGCTTGTTTTTTTGAACAACGCAACAGCAGTACCGAGTGCAAGGAAAATATTTACAAAATACTTACCCGTGAGATAATCGGCAACCGATGACAACGGATTTTTTATATCGGCAAGGAAAATCTTTTGCACTCCCGATACGATTTTGCCGCCGACAAGGGTTGCCGCACTGCAATCGGTGTTATAAACCAAATCCGAAAAGAAATTACCGAAAAGCGGAGTATAGACCCCGTTTAATATTCCGAAAAGCACTGCCCTGCCCTTGATTAAGTAAGCAAAATTTTTTACATACATTTGAAGCGGCTCATCAAGCAAGCCGAACACAAGACCAACAACAACGCCCGAAAGTGCCGAGGTGATAACCAGATATTCAAAATCGAGGTTTTTGCCGAGCATAACTAAAAGCACAGTCAAAACCGTACTCATAACAAAGCCCAAAGGGTGGGCCGTCACCAAATAAAATACGGCGTTAACGCTCAATATCGAAAGTGAAACGGCAAAACTTTTTGCAGACTCCTTATATTCGTAAAAGGCAACAAAAGCACTGCAAGCGGCTGACCACAACAGCGAAGCAAAAGCCTCCGTATCAATATTTAACTTTGGTAAAACAAGTGCAAAAATATGCACGGCTGTCATATAAACCGAAAGTACGGCAACAGGATATTTAAGGCGTGTAATCAATCTGTCTTTAGATGTAAAAATATTCATATTAAGAATATGCCCCGGCAAAAAACTTTTATTCAATTTTTGAATATTATGTAACAGATGTTTAAAAACAAAGATAACTGTTAATCATAATGATATAAAGAAATTTTAAAAGGGTGAACAAAATGAACATCAAACGAGGCGACATATATTATGCCGATTTAAGTCCCGTTGTAGGAAGTGAGCAGGGCGGAGTAAGACCTGTGTTAATTGTTCAAAACGATGTGGGCAACAAATTTTCGCCCACGGTGATAGCGGCTGCTATAACAAGCCAACAAGGCAAAACAAGCCTGCCGACACACATTGAAGTGAACGCCCACGATTGCGGACTTGCAAAAGACAGCGTTGTGCTGCTGGAGCAGGTACGCACCATAGACAAAAGGCGGCTGAAAGAAAAGATGGGCACATTGCCTACAAGCGATATGACCAAAATAAACAATGCAATAACAATATCAATGGGATTATAATAATAAAAGACAGGTACTCGTAAGGGTACCTGTTGTTTTATTATTTTGATAAGCGAATTACATTCCATGAAAACGGTTTGAGTTCGGCGGTGAGAGTTGAACCGTCAACCGTTGGAAGCGGATTTGTATGAGGACAAACAGCCTCGCCGTCAAATCCGTTGACATCATCTTTTGAACAACCGTCCATAGATATAAATTCAATCGGCTTAAAGCCGTCAAAATCCATAATATTTACATCAAGAACAGCACTTTCGTCCTGCGATTTATTCACGCAGAAAATCACAACGCTTTGCTCGTCCTCACTCATAGTGGCGATTGCTTCAAGATACGGCACATCGGTAAATTCCCTGCAATCGTATTTTGGGCAATTAATGATAGGATTAAGCGCATATCCTCTGCCGTAATTTGACATATGCTCAAACGGATAAAAAATTGTTTGCTTAAACACTCTGCCGCCGTCCTCGGTAAAAATCGGAGCAATAACATTTACAAGCTGAGCAAGGCAGGCAATTTTTATTCTGTCACAATGACGAAGAAGCGTAATCATCATTGAGCCAACAAGAAGTGCATCTTCAAAATTATAAATATCCTCAAGGCGAGGTGGAGCGTAGCTCCAACGCTCATAAGGTACATTGTTGCTGTGATACCAAACATTCCACTCGTCAAACGAAAGATTAACAGTTTTTTTAGTGCGTTTTTTTGCTTTTACATAATCACAAACGCAAATAACGGAATAAATGAATTCTTCAAGTTCGAGAGTTTTTGCAAGGAATGACGGAGTGTCATTTGCCTGATTGCCGTAATACTGATGAAGTGACACATAATCAATGCTGTCATAGGCAATATCAAGTGCAGTTTCCTCCCACTGACCGAAGGTAGGCGACTGACGGGAAGACGAGCCGCAAATCACGGTTTCAATAGTATCATCAGTCCATTTCATCATTTTTGAAGCTTCATTGGCAAGTTTGCCGTAATCGGCAGCGGTTTTGGCACCCATCTGCCATCTGCCATCCATCTCATTGCCGAGGCACCAAAGTTTGACATTCCAAGGCTCGGCAACGCCGTGAGATTTACGCAAATCAGACCAATATGTACCGTCCTTATGATTGGTATATTCAACTATATTGCGTGCTTCCTCAGCACCCCTTGTACCGAGATTGACAGCCATCATACAATCGGAATTTGCCTTTCTGCACCAAGACATAAATTCGTTAAGTCCCACATAATTAGGTTCGGTTGTTCCCCACGCAAGGTCAAGACGCTTAGGACGATTTTGAACAGGTCCGATACCGTCCTCCCAATTATAGCCGGAAACAAAGTTACCGCCCGGATAACGAACTATAGGAACATTAAGTTCCTTAACCAAATCTATTACATCTGTTCTGAAACCCTGTTCATCGGCAAGCGGATGTTTTGGGTCATATATACCGCCGTAAACAGCTCTGCCGAGATGCTCAATAAACGAACCGTAAATTCTGTTGTCGATTTTGCCAACCTTAAACTCCTTGGCAATGGTCATTTTTGCTTTCATACTGTTCTCCTAAAATTCAAAATGCTGTAAAAGTCGGTTATATTCTTCGTCTGTTATATGAAGCATTGAGCCGTGACGAGGGTGAAAATCCATTGAAAAATCATCGGGATTGACCGGTTTAAAATGAAGCATATCTTCTGTTTGCTGCATATAATATCCGCCGTCAACATAAAGGTCCATAATCATTACAAAACTGTTTGTGCCGAGGATGTTATACATACAGTTGCCCTCTACATGCTTGTCCGTGCAGGTGACGGCATTATTTTCAAACTCACGGTACGGACCCGTGATTTTTTCTGCCACAACCTCACAAACCGTTTTGACACATTCATCTTTATAGCACATATAGAACTTGCCGTCTTTTTCAACTATATCGGCATCGATTGCATCAAGTCCGTTTGACGGTGAAAAAAGTTCCTTAGGCTCGGTAAAGTGCTTAAAATCATCGGTATACGAATACCAAATGGAAAGCGGCTTGTCATCATCGGTGTTGTTAACCGAAAAATAAACAAAATATGAGTCTTTATTTTTATCATAAAGTGCCTGCGGTGCCCAAATTTTATCTGCTGTTTTTGTAACATCAAACATATGAAAATCAACGACAGTTTCGTCTGTCCAATAAATAAGGTCGGCAGATTTCCAAGTGACAATGCCGTGATTTGAGCACCAACCGTCATCACTTTTCATATCCGTTGCTATAATATAAAAACAATCCTTACCCCTGATAATAAACGGGTCACGGCAACATTTTGTGCCGAGTGATTGTTTAATCAACGGTCGGTTGCCGTTTAGCGGTGTAAAATGATAGCCGTCCTTTGAAAGAGCGAAGCACACCCGTTCCTCATAAGGACGATTGCCGAGAAAATAACAAAAAAGATAGTTGCCGCCTTTTGATACGGCAGGAGTTGCATAATTCATATATTATTCCTTTGTTTAACCCCTCAGTCGTTGACAAGCAACGACAGCTCCCCTAACAATCAGATAGGGAAGCCATAATAATAGGTTTATTCTATTGTTGCTGTGTATTTACCGTATACCCAAGCCTTAGAATTAGACACGGTAATTTCTATCGGATACTGATTATTTTCCGTTTTCTTTGAAACATCACACTTCAAAGTAAGATTTGAAGAATTGATATTTGCATTTTTCGGTGCAAGAACCGTTATGATTTTGCTGTCTATTGAGCTGACAGAAAGTTTTTTCCCTTGCTGTGCACCTTCAATAATAATATCATCCTTATTAATTCTTACCTTATGCTCGGAATACGAATTGCTGACTGTTACCTTTGCGGTTATTTTTTTAGTGCCGTCAAGAACGGAAACACCGTTTAAATTGGTAACATCAAAATCAAATTCCTGACTTCCTACGGTTAAATCGCCAAAATAAATTGTACCGATATTGGCATTGGAAATATCCGCCGTTGAAAGAACACCCGAATACAGTTGACCCTTTGAATACGATACACTGACAACATCTCTGTCAAGTCTGGCAGGTCTGTCCTCAAATGTTGAAGTAACAGGCAAGGTAACGGTTTCGAGTACCGGAATTGTAACCGAAAGTGAAGTAAGCGGCGTATTTGTATCGGTTCTGCTTGTAATGGTGATGTAGCTTGTTTCAACTCCGTCACCGTCAAGCTTAATATCACAATCCTGAGTAAAAGGTTCGGTAAGTTTTGTTTTGTCGCCGAAATCAACTTCGCAATAAGCGTTATCGATTTTATCGACATAAGTCTTAGGTCCGGATACAATGATTTTATCTTCGCTTAAAACGGGAGTGCCGAACACATAACCGTCTGCCACTTTATCGGTATCATACTTCAAGCCGACATCAAATGTTTTTGTTGTGTTTACATCAAAATAACCTTCGATTGAACTTGGATATACAGATTCAACAGTATAATCGAGTCGCTTTGATTTGTTGGTTACACGAATAGGAATTGACTGATTACCCGTTCTGTTAACGGCAGAGGTATCAAATGTAATGTTAAGGTCATCTGCCGTTACCTGACCGATAACATACTTTTGACCCGAAAGGGTGATGCTTAAATCAACGGAATTTTGGAGTGCATAGTACTGCATACCTATACCCGAAAGTTTACCGCTGAGTTCGATAGGAGCAGTAATCTTGATGGTTTTGGTATCATCCGCACCGACACTGAGTGACGAGCCTATCCACACAATAAGAGCCAAAAATATCGAAAGTACAATAAGGTACTTATCGTTATAAATGAGGTCGGAAAAAGAAAACTTTTTCTTATCTTTTTTATTAGAATTATCAGCCATTATTTAAACCTCCTTTTCAGCTTAGATATTATCTTATCATCCGAGGAGATATTGTCGGGGATGTACTGTTGAGTGAGAATATCACGCATATCACCGGTTGAAATATCACGGCGGAGCGTACCGTTAACGGCACAACTGATTTCGCCTCGTTCTTCGCTGACGACAAAAATAATTGCGTCGCTTTGCTCGCTCAAACCGAGAGCCGCTCTGTGGCGAGTGCCGAGTTGTGAAGAAAGGTCGTTGTTTTTTGTAAGCGGCAAAATACAACCTGCGGCATAAATACTGCTGCCTCTGATAACCATTGCACCGTCATGAAGCGGTGACTTTGGATAAAAGATATTGCCGATGAGTTCTTTTGACGGGGTACCGTCTACAATCGTGCCCGAAGCAATGATATCGCCGAGAAGCGTATCATTTTCAAATACAATAAGAGCACCGATTTTTGCATCCGACATTTCGGCACAAGCCTTACAGGTGGCATCAATGGTCTTTTTCATTTCGGCAACATCAATGGCAACACCCGAATTGAAAAGCCCTTTTAACAAATTCTGTGCCTTGCCCTTGCCTATTTGCTCCAAAATCTTACGAATTTCGGGACCGAAAAGGATAACAAGGATAATAAGGATATTATTGAATATCATCCTCATTATATAGCTTGAAGCTCCCATGCCGAGGAAAGTAACTACAAGATAAATCAAAAACAACAGCAAAAAGCCTTTTATGAGTTGCATTGCCCTTGTTTCTCTCATAACTCTGACAACGAGGTATATCAAAGCCGCAACAAAAATTATATCGACAACATCAATTATACCGAAGGTGCGAAAAAGCCCTTTGATTTGAGAAAAGAAATCTATAATTGAATTGCCGAGATTTTTAATATATCTGAATCTAAATTGTATAAATAAATCTAACAGTGGCATTTTTTTCATTCCTAAAATTTAATTATCTATATAATAACATATCCCAGCGAATAAATAAAGTAAATTTAAGTCTAAATTCAAAACTTTTTTACAACATTAATAAGTGCATCACAATCACGATGAGTGTTGAACATACCGAAACTTATGCGAACGGTTCCTCTGTCGGTTGTGCCAAAATGTTTATGTGCAAACGGTGTGCAATGAAATCCCGCCCTTGTGCAAATATCTTTTTTCGCCAAAATTGCGGCAGTTTTTTCGCTCGAATAATTGCCGAAATTGAAAGAAATAATCGGCATTGTTTTACCCTGTTCGGGAAACGGTGTATAAAGAACAACATCATTTATATTTTCAAGTGCTTTATAAGTGTGTTGCATAAGCGAAAGCTCGTGATTATATATTGCTTCGGTGCCGTAGGAATTTATATAATCAATGCCTTTGCCAAGCGAAACAATACCCGAATTGTTAAGCGTACCGGCTTCCAATCTGTCGGGCAAAAAATCGGGTTGTTTAAGCGACATTGAGTTACTTCCCGTACCGCCCTCTTCCACGGTTGAAAGTTTCAAGCCGTCCTTGACGGCAATAAAACCCGTACCCATTGCACCCAAAAGGCATTTATGTCCGGGAGCACAAAGGATATCTATATTATCCCTTTTGGCATTTATATCGGCAACGCCTGCCCCCTGTGCACCGTCAACAATAAACCTGACGCCGTGTAACTTGCACATTTTGCCTATTTTTGCAACAGGAAATGTCACGCCGAAAGCGTTGCTTGAGTGCATACACACAACCAGCGTTGTATTTGGTTTTATCAAATTTTCAAAATTCGCAACCGTTTCATCATCGTTATATGAATACTTTGCAATATCGTAATCGATTATACCGTCATCAAACAGTTTTTCGGCAACACGGCTGACGGAATTATGCTCAAGCGACGAAATAATAATGTGATCGCCCGACTTAACGCTGCCTTTGATTGCCATATTGAGCGCCTCGGTGCAGTTTTTTGTAAAGGCAACATTTTGCGGTTCAAAGCCAAACATTGAAGCAACCTTTTCACGCACGGAATAAATCATTTCACCGGCTTTAATACTTTCCTTATACCCTCCTCTGCCGCTGTTGAACGAATATTTTTTCATTGCCAAAACAGCGGAAGCAAGCACCGACGAGGGCTTTGGATAAGAGGTTGCCGCATTGTCAAAATAAATCATCGCTCGGTCACCCCGAAAATCCTTATTCCGTTTTTGTACAGCAAACTTTTGGCGGCATCACAATCATTGTAATCCACCGTTATAACAAAGCCGCAACCGTCACCGGGAGCGGGATTTTCTATTCTTGACACGGCAGGTTTGATACCGTAACGCCGAAGCAACTTTGAGCCTCGCTGTGCGTTTGTAACAGAGCCCACCTTAATTTCACAATTCACAAAATCACCTCGTTTACAAGTGTATACATACATTACATAGTATGCACAAAATGAGGTTTTTGCATCAGGATATTTATAATATGTTTATTTCATTCGACATCTTTGCTTCAACAAAATATATAATTAAATAAAAAGCAAAAAGGCACAAAAAGGAATTAATCCCATTGTGCCTTTTCATCCTTGTTACTTTCTTTTAACAAGGCAAATTATAAATTTTATTGTGCTCCATAAAAAATAAATATAACCGATTACAATTCCGATTATATAAAATAAAATCGTAACTGTAATTCTTATTGCGGCATTATTTGATATTCCACCCAAAATGCTGCCAAATGCAACAAGAGAATCGACCATATTTTTGCCCCAAATAAAGCCGAATGCAATTAAACAAATTAAGCAAATTGCTCCTACTATACTTGATCTGCCTGTAAACGGAGCAAGCAACAGTGCCATTATTAAAAACACTATACTTTTTTTCAAAACATTTTTGTATGTATTCTTAAAATCGTCACTAAAATCAAAAAGTAATTTTTTTAACATTAAATTTCCTTTCACGGTAAACGTTTTCTGACCGCTTCATCAAGCATAACTGCCTCGTCATATCTAACACAACCGTATATTCTTTCATTTTCCGGAATAATCACATAATTAGCGGCAATCTTTTCTTCTGCGGCTTTCTTTTCGGAATAAGGAATATCATCATCATACCAAACCATTCCGGCAACAAAAGTTTTTGTAACAAGCGGAAACAAATCATCATGCACTTTGTTGAGCTGTTTTATGCTCATTGAATTAATCGAATTATAATATTTATAAAACTCGGCTGAATGTTCTGACGTTTGACCGTCTACAGAGTCTTTAAAATCGTTTTTTACCGTAACGATAACAATTACCAAAATTAAAAGTATTATTCCAATCAATAAATATTTCATATTTTAATAAAAAATCATCCTTTTTTATAATAGAAACAACCGTTTCTGTCATCCGAGAAATTATATCCACCGTATCCGCCATTGCATTTTACTCGGCCTCTACTGTCTTTATCATACCAATTTGCATAAAGACAATCCGAACAATTTCCTCCGCAAAATCTACCCTGCGGGATTTTAACAATTTGTTTTTTCATAACTCATTCTCCTAAAAATAATATTAATAACACACAAGTGTATTATTCGATTATCAATTTATCCTTTTCAATCACAGTATTATGTTTGTAAATACGAGCTTTGTAAACATACATGTTTTTTTGAGCGATAATTATCGGAAAATACAGAGTATCCGTTATATTTTCTATACTGCTCATAATATCTCTTATATATAATTCATCGGATTTTGACAAATATATATTAGATGGATAATGCGTATGATAAATACCTAAAAAATCAATATTATTATCATACCATTCCTTTATTGTGCGATTAAGTAATTCAATATTCGGTTCATAACTCCCGTAAAATGATTTTTCTTTATCACAAACACAATAACATACAGAATTTCCCCAACCGCCTAAAAAGCCACCTGTTTCATATGGCGATTTAGGCAAAGAATAAACAATTTGTTGAAATATTTCTTTTTTGATTTTCATAAATTATTTGAGATACAAAACATAAGCTTCTACCGTTTCAACTTCATCGTCTTCTTCAGGTGTGCCGACAACATGAACATGGTTAGCAAAAGGTGCAGGGCAAACCTCGGTATCGTTATCAATAACAATTTCTTTATGTTCAGGCGACCTTGACCAATCTATTAAAGAATACGGAACATACCATTCGGCACCTCTCATCTCACTAAATTCAAAACAAACAAAATTATCTCTATAAACACTTGTTTTGCGATCATTGATGACAATCTTACCTAAATCAAGTGCATCGGAATTAACCAAATCATTTGAAATAACTTCATATGTGCCGGCAGAACTGTTAACAAAATCATAAGAGGATTTATCAAAATAACTTACTATACAATTCTTTTTATCAAAATCTATTTTTGTACCACCTGTAAAATAAACATAATCGTCGTCATCACCCGTTATTCTGTAACCTTTAATTCGTATCAACGAATTGTCCATTTGTGAAAGATGTTCAAATCCAAGTTCATCGGCAGGAACAGAAAACAAATTAAAACCTGAACTACCCGAAGATTTTACTTGAGAACCGTCTTCTTTGGGAAAAGTGTAAGACATATATGCCAATCCGCTCAAGGTAATCAAAATAACAGCAATAGCTATCAAAGTAAAAACTATAAATTTTTTATTATTTTTTTCCATAAAAATTCTCCTCAATTCTAAATACAACCTAATTATAGCGAATTTTTCGCTAAAAGTCAATAGCGAATATCTCGCTATACTATAATTAATATCGGTGATAATCATGTACAAAAGAATACGAAATTTGCGTGAAGATAACGATTTAAAACAGCGTGAACTTGCAGAAATTTTAAATTGTTCGCAAAGAATATACAGCAATTACGAGCGTGGAGATGTAGATATTCCCACCGAAATATTAATAAAGCTTTCAAAACATTATAATGTATCGGTAGATTACATTCTTGAAATAACAGACAATCCCATAATAAACAAATAAAACAGTACAGTTAATGCAACGATTTCTGCGTTAACTGTACTGTTTTAACATATAACTTTTTTATACTATCATACCCGATTCCATCCAAGACATAACGGACGGGTACTCTTCTTTGTATTCATCAAGCTTTTCGGTGTTGGAATCGACAAAAGCCATAAATTCGTCCACATCTTCAAAATCAAAGGTGAAATCCTGCACAAAATCGTAGGTTGCCGTGAAGAAATAATCGAACAAATCATCGGGTGAAAAACATTCAAGAAGTTTGTCGGCAACAATCTCGGTCATATAATCAAACCCGTTTTTAATTTTAAGTTCTTCGTCATCATCAAAAGTGTCGATATTTTCATCAGCCTCGCAATAAGCAATAATATCATCTTGTGACACTCCGATTTGTGCAAGGTAATCAACAACATCCTCATAGCCGGTTTCGTTAACTTCATCATAAAGACGGTATTCAAACTCGCCGATAAGATTTTGAATTGCGGTTGCCTTAAAAAGTGCGTCTATCTCATGGCCCGGCTCATCGGTAATTACAAAGCCGTCCTGTTCAAATTCAGACCATATAAGCTCATAAAGGCGGGTGTACTTGTCCTTTTCTTCAAAAACCGCCTCGTGTATAAATGAATTCAAATCCATAATTTTCTCCTAACATCACAATAATTTATAAATGTATTGTATATCATATTGTATTTTATTTCAATATTGCATTATAGATTATTTTAAGTTATAATTTAATTATGTATACATTTTAGATTTAAGGTGAAATTATGAAATACAAAATTACAAGCAACGAAGCCGAGGTTTGCGTTTTGCAAGAAGGGGCAATGCTTACTTCTCTGCTCAAAAACGGCACGGAATATCTTTGGCAGGGCGACGAAGAGCATTGGAGCGGTCAGGCACCGATCTGCTTTCCTATTGTTGGAATGTTGCCGAACAACGAGGGCACGGCATTTGGAGAAAAATGCGTAATGAAACGCCACGGCGTTGCAAGAATAAATCCGTTTGAACTCAAAGAGCAATGCAAAAATTCAATCACATTCATTCAAAAATCAAGGGAATCAACCAAAGCGGCTTTTCCGTTTGACTACGAACTTGAAGTAAAATACACGCTTGTAAGCTCAACGGTAAGCGTTGAATATCTTGTAAAGAACACAGGCGAGAAAAAGATGCCGTTTGTTATCGGCGGTCATCCGGCGTTTAACTGTCCGCTTGACGAAAACGAAAAGTTTGAAGATTACAAGGTGACATTTGACAAAGCACTTGAGGACGGATATCTCCGCCCCGACCATCACAGCGGACTGATAAACATTGAAAACAGATTTGATGATTTTATCGGCAAATCTGAAATTGCAATGCAACACGACTTGTTTGAAGAAAAAGACGCTATGATATTCGACAACATTGTACCAAAATCAGCAACACTTATCGGACCGAGGGGCAAGGGTGTAAAAATCGAATATCAGGATATGGCTAACCTGCTTATTTGGTCTGCGTGCGGCAATGCCGACTTTGTTGCACTTGAGCCGTGGACAGGAATTTCCAACTGCTCCGATGAAACGAACGAGATTGAAAAAAAGCGAGGAATGACAATACTTGAACCGAACGAGCAGGCAGGATTCAAGTACAAAATCACAATGATATAACCGAGGGTAAAAAATGAATTACGGAATGTTTAGAGTAGCTTCGGCAAGCCTCAAATTGAAAGTGGCAAACCCAAGCTACAACAAGGTTGAAATCAAAAAAGCAATATACGATGCAGAAAAGCAAGGGGTGCGACTTCTTGTGACTCCCGAACTTTCGATAACAGGATATTCCTGCGGAGATTTGTTCTTTACAAAGTCACTCATCAAAGCATCAAACGAGGCACTTTACGACATTGTTGAATACACCAAAGACAGAAACATTGTTGTGGTTGTGGGTGCTCCGTGGGCTATAAAGAATTCGCTTTACAACTGTGCATTTGTAATTTACAAAGGTGAAATCTTGATGGCTGTGCCAAAAAAGCATCTGCCAAACTACAACGAATTTTACGAAAAAAGATGGTTTGCAGAGGCTATGGACGATGACTTCAGCGAATGGATAAACGACAAGGAATACGGATTTGATATTTCCACAACAAAACTCATCAAACTTGATGACGAAGTTACTGTCGGAGTTGAATTGTGCGAGGACTTGTGGGTGACAAATCCGCCGTCAAACAAACTTGCGACCGAGGGTGCAAACATCATAATTAACCTTTCCGCAAGTGACGAATATGTTTCAAAGGCACAGTACAGAAAAAAACTTATTGAAACGCAATCGGCAAAATGTATCTGCGGATATATTTATGCCGGTGCAAGCGTATACGAAAGCACATCGGACCTCGTTTTCGGCGGTGCGACAATCATTGCGGAAAACGGAACGATTCTTGCAGAGGGCAAGCGTTTCAGCCGTGATAATGTAATCACTATTGCAGACATCGACTGCGAAAAGCTCAACACGCTTCGCCTAAAGGACACAAATTTTTGCAACAATTCTATCAGCGAATTTGAAACAATGGAACTGCCTTGTGATTTTTGCTTTGACAATGATGACGATGACGATGAAGATGCTGAGCCTAAAATTGAATTAAATCCGGACAACGATTTGAAGTTCAGATACATTGACCCTCACCCATTTGTTCCGAGCAACAAAGATGAAGTGCGTGAAAGATGCGAAGAAATCTTTGCAATTCAGGCAAGCGGACTTGCAAAACGAATTGAGCACATTCATTCTAACGGCTGTGTAATCGGCATAAGCGGCGGACTTGACAGCACGCTGGCACTTCTTGTTGCGGTTGAGAGTATGAAGCTTCTCGGCAAACCTATGACGGACATCATCGGCATCACTATGCCGGGCTTCGGCACAACCGACAGAACCTACAACAATGCCATTGAATTGATGAAATCGCTCGGCGTGACTATCAAGGAAATCAGCATAAAAGACGCTTGTATTCAGCACTTAAAGGACATTGAGCACAGCGAAGATGTGCACGACATTACATACGAAAACACACAGGCAAGAGAGAGAACGCAAATTCTTTTTGATATGGCAAACAAAATGGGTTGCTTGCTTGTGGGCACGGGTGATTTATCAGAGCTTGCAATGGGTTGGTGCACATACAACGGCGACCATATGAGCATGTACGGTGTAAACGCTTCTGTGCCAAAAACACTCGTGAGATACCTTGTTGAATATGTTGCAAGCCAAAGTGACGAAAAGACAAAGGCCATCTTGCTTGATGTGCTCGACACGCCTGTTTCGCCGGAACTTCTTCCGCCTGACGAAAACGGCAAAATTGCTCAAAAGACGGAGGATAACATCGGTCCGTACGAATTGCACGACTTCTTCCTTTACAACTTCGTGAGATTCGGTTTTACAAAAGAGAAACTGCAAAAACTTGCCGAAAAAGCATTTAACGGAGTTTATGACAGAAAAACAATAAGAAAGTGGCTTGATGTATTCATGAGAAGATTTTTCATCAGTCAATTCAAGAGAAATTGTATTCCCGACGGACCAAAGGTCGGCTCGGTTTCGCTCTCCCCTCGTGGTGATTGGAGAATGCCGAGTGATGCAAGTTTTGACGATTTTATGTAATAAAAACAAAACCGATGCGCAAATCAAAAACGCATCGGTTTTGTTTTATGAAGTTTATCAACAGTTGGGTTAATACCATTTATTTACCCAGCCGTCCTTATCGGTAGTGATTTTTGACTTACTGCCCTTGGACGAAGCCGTGCCGGCAGTTTCATTAAATGTTGTTGAAGGCTTAACCGCCGATGAAGTTGCACCTGTCACCTTGTCGGAAGCAGCCTCGCTAAGCTCATCAAAATCGACATCGTTATCCGACTCATCTGTTGTATGCCTGCTTGTTTCGGTTGTCGAAGTTGTTGTAGGCAATTTAGATGACGAACTGTTTTCTGTTACAGAACTCTTTTCTGCCTCTGTTGAAGCAGCGGCCTGTTTTTTTGTTGTTGCGTTGGCAATATCGGACTTTTGAGAAGTGCAAGCCGCCAAAGCCGACAAGCCGATTAATATTGCCAAAATAAACGCTAATGATTTTTTCAAGCTCTTACCTCTTTAATAATATCATTAAACGGTGCTTTTGTGCTGTCGTCTACCTCTTCATCATTCACAACAGCCGTTGCAACCTGATTAAACGAGCGTTTTACTATCGGAGAATAAAAATATAATCCGTCAATGTTAACATAGGCTCTGACAGAAAACACGGTGTTTCTCTGATTCGGCGGAATATTTTTGATAACAAGGTTAAAATCGGTTTGATTGCCGTTTTGCGATATTTTTGACGCCTTAACCCTTTTGTGTGCATTATTAACATCCAGATTGTCGGTGTCGCTGTACGAAACAACAAAGCCGTATTCAACTTTATCGGCAAGGTCCTCAAGTTCAGCCATTTTTGACCAATTAAAGCCAAAGCGAAGTCCGGAATCAACAGCTCTGATTTGGGCACCCTTTGAGTTGGCAAATCCGCCCGAATCCTTAAACGAAAAAGAGTTCGGCGTGTGTTTTTCAATAAAGTCACGCAAGGCATTTATGCCGATTTCAAGCGGAGCAATAAAGATATATCGGTAATCGCCTACGATAGAATAATCGAGCGAAAGACGGTTGTTAACATAAAGATTTACATTGCTCGGAATGTCGATGTGCATTGAATTTACCTTTGGTGCAAACAATGTTTTGAGTGATTTGCAATTTTCAAAGGAATTTGACACATAAGACTTGCAATCAACTATTCTTGGGCAATAGAGTGTTCGCAGGTTTTGGCAATCCTTAAAAACGCCTTTTTTCAAATCAGTTACTTTTCCGAGTTTAACGGTTTGAACATTTGCTCCGTCAAACGAAAACTCAGCCGAATTTTTGCAATTCGGAAGCAACACCGATGAAAAGCCCGAATGTGCAAACGCATATTTGCCGACATCTGTTGCACCGTTTGCGGTTAGTGCTTTTGCATTGCAATCATAAAAGGCATAATCAGAAATTTTTGCAACGCTGTCGGGCAGAGTAATGCTGTTTAAATCACGGAATTTGAAGCAGTTTTCACCAACCGACAGCGGGGTAATTCCGTCTGCTTTATCGGGAATTACAACATCCTTGCTGTTGCCGAGATATGCATTGAGTGTGCCATTGTCATCAATAACATAATCCGAACCGCCGATGTAGTAATCGGCACAAAAATATTTGCCGTGAAAAACGGAATCTGTTTTTTCATATGCGGCGGCAATAATTCTTGTATCTTGGTTTATAAATATCGGAGCAGTATAAACATTGCCGTTATTTTTTGACGGAATAGTTCCGTCGGTAGTATAAATAATATCAACTAATGTATTATCACAACTGAGTGAAACATTAATTCTTTCATTGTAAACACCGCTTGAATAATTTGCCTTGATTTCCTTGCACCTGTTGTTATTAACGGTATTTGAAAAATTAACAATGCCCTTGCCGTATTTTTTGTTGCAATCCTTTTCCCTAAAAGGAACGGCGGAACTCATCAATTTGCTTTTAACCTGCTCAAAAGTATATCCCCCGTGCTCGGAAAGAACAACAGCCGCGGCAGATGCAACAATAGGTGCAGAATACGAAGTACCCTGATAGTAAGTGTAATTTGGTGCATTACTGCCGGAAGTTGCGGAATAAGCGGTATAATACCCCGGAGCGGCAATATCAACATAATTGCCGAAATTTGAAAAATCACAAGGATTGTTGTTTTTATCGGTTGCGGCAACGGCAATTACATTATCGTATGCCGCAGGATAAGATTTTACTTCCCTGCCGTTATTTCCTGCTGAGCCGACAAAAACAATACCCATATCGGTAAGCTCATTTATCTCGGTTTCTATATGCGAATCCATTTCTGTGCCGCTGAAGGACATATTGATTACATCGGGCTTTCTGTTCATCTCCTTGATATGAGAAAGAGCAAGCAAAACGCTTGAATCTGTAATAATTTGATTGTTTGAAACCTTGAAGCCCTCAATTTTAACATTGTCGGGTGTGCACATTGCAACCGTGCTTGCAACCTGTGTGCCATGGCCGAACTCATCCATCTCGTCACCTGATGCCTCGCCTGAAAAATCGGCATAAGTACGGATAACACGGTTTTTGAAGACCTTAATGTTATACTGAATTCCGCTGTCGATAACGCCGACAATTACCTCTCGATTAGCCCTGTATTTATAATAATTCAGAGTATCGTCAATATCGCATGCACCATATGCCCATTCATATCTTTTGTCACGAACTTTGGTATTGGTATACTGTCCGTCAACGGAAGTGATACTGTCATACTCGGGTGAAAGGCCTGCCTTTTGAAACTCGGCAAACGCCTTTGACGCCGAAGCCTCGGTTGCATACTGAGCAAAAACATAGCCGCCGGCACAGACACTGTTTACGGAATCATAAGTATTTATATTATCGTCTTCGGATTTTACAATAATTCTTTTGCCGACGGTTACGCTTTTTGACGAATCGGACAAAAGCTCTTTTTTGTAAGCACCGTCTTTTTTATACATCTGTGCCAAATCACAGGAAGCCTGAAGAACATCATAACGAGTGTCTGCAAACACACTGTTAAAAGGCGCAACAATGCTGAGGAGCATTGCAAAAGACAAGAAAGCAGATAATAATTTTTTCATATATCTTACACCTTTCAAAGTTGTATAATCCTCTAAATTACGAAGTTTAATTTAATAATAACATTTGGTTAACATTCCTTATAACATTAATATAACATATTACAAATTATGTTGCAAGATGTTTTTATAGGCAAAATAAACAAATTTGCTCTATTTTATTTTATGTATATGACAAAAAAAGCGTTATTGTATATAAAAAAGAGGTCGTAGCCTCTTATTTTAGACTTGTAAGCAAAAACGAAAAATATCAAAAGCACCGTAAACACGATGTTTGCGGTGCTTTTAGCGTTTTTCGGGAAATTTATCGACAGTCTGAGCCAAGCCGTTTTTGTGCGACTTGGCTATGGTTTTGCAAATAATTATTTTTCATTTTTCCTTTGCTCGATAAGAGCGGCGTGAAGCTCGGTTACCTTATCCTTGGCAAGATTGTAACCAAAGAAAAGAACAAGTGCCATAATCAGGAAGAATATTGCGGGAACGAGGGTTGAAATGTCATACAACTTTGCAAGAACATCGTCTGCAAGTGCTTTGCCCTGCTTGGAGGCATCGGAATTATAATTGATAACTGCCAAAAGAGCATTAAGGCCGACACCGGCAAGGGTTTGACCGAGTTTTCGCATAAACGAAATGAGTGCATAAGCCGTGCCCTCTTCCCTTCTGCGAGTGCGAAGTTCGTGGTAATCGATAACATCCATAACAAGTGCCCACAATTCGAGCACAAGGAAGGTTTGACCCAGACCCGAAAGAAATACGAAGAAAAGGAACACATACGGGTTGCTTGTTTTGATAAAGAACAGCACAAAGGTTACAACAGCGGCAAAGAACATACCGTATGAGCAAAGCTCCTTTTTGCCGAACTTATCAATAAGTTTGTTCATTATCGGAATAAATACAGCCATCGGCAGATACGAGCAAACGGCAACCAGCGAATAAAGTCCCGGCTTGTGATAATAATCCGTGAAAAGATAAGTGTAGGTTGACTGATAGTAGAACTGAAAAGCCATAAGGAACATTGCGGCTACCGAAAGCATAACAAAAGCACGGTTTGAAAACAAATCCTTGATGCTTTGGGTAACCTTGTAATCGCCTTTTTTCTTGGCGAGCGGCTGAATTCTCTCCTTGGTCATCTTGTAATGAAAGAAGAAAATCACAACAGAAAGCACAGCCAAAACGACGGCACAAAGGGTCAGCTTATTACCGTCGAGGGTTTGAATTTTTGTACCGTTGGCATATGTTCCCGTGGTGGTATAAACTATCATAGGAAGAAGCACAGTGCCCGGAAGTCCGCCTACGCCTGCTCCTATTGAACGCCACATAGAAAGTGAGGAGCGTTCTTTTTCATCATCGGTAACAACGGAAGCAAGTGAGCCGTAAGGAATGTTAACAGCAGTGTACATCATACCGTAAAAGATGTATGTAATATACGCAAACAAAAGATATTTAGCCGGAGTTAAATTTGGTATAACCGTGAACATCAGCACGCATGCAACCGCAAGCGGAATTGAAAACCAAAAGATATACGGTCTGAACTTGCCCTGCTTCGTGGGTTTGCGAGAATCGATAAATGCACCCCAAATAGGGTCGTTAATTGCATCCCACAATCTTGCAACCAAGATAAGCACAACAATTTTTGCCGGGTCGATATTGAGGACATCGGTGTAAAACTTATTTTGAAAAGCACCGACAAGCGAAAAAGTAAATATCCCACCCATATCGCCGAGCGCATAACCGAGTTTATCCTTAAATTTTATGCCATGAGTTAAATTTTCAGCCATTGTTATATTCCTTTCACAACACAAAAATACTACTTATACTAAAAATTAACAACTTCTATACCGAGCATATCGGCAAGAGCCTGAAGTTCTTTTGAAATATCGGTCATTGCAACAGCATAGTGCGGCTCCCATCCGTTTTTAACGGATTTTTCGATAATATCCCTGACATTATTTTCGGTTTCAATCACAATAGTTGTGCCCGAAAACTGCTTGAAACGGTCAAGAGATTTGCCTTTTGCAATGAAAAAGCGGAATGTGCCGTCGGCTTTTTTGCCAACTCTGAACACGGTGGCGTGGTCTACCGAACGACAGCCGAAATCCATAACAGGACCTACACCGCTGATATAGTGAGTGCCGACCTGTGCCCTTGAATCCTCACGGGCGATAGACGGCGGAGCCATACCGCAATTCCAAAATGTAATTGCATTGTATTCCTCATCCATAGAAACGGGATCACCAAAATACGCAGGCATTTTTGAAAGATATTGGCAAATATAAATTGACAGAGCACCGTATGCGTCTGCCTCACACGCAGCAGGAAAGCCGAGGTCGTTAAGGAACGAAAGCACGGCACAAATCGGAGTGCCGTATACATTGATAAAATCGTGCATACAGCAAGACGACACTGCACCTATATCGTTTTGATTGCAATAATCAAAATAAGCCTTAAAAAGTCTGCCTGCGGCAAAAAGATTTTCTCTGTCTATATTAAACAAATTAGGCACGATATTCTGCACATCAAAAATAAAATGTCTTACATCGTCCTCGTCATATGAATTTGCCGCTTCCATAAGCTGTCTTGCTTCAACCGACACAAGATTAACACCGAACACACGCATAAGTTCGGTTTCAATTCCCTTGCCGAAACCATAGCCTGCCGGAGCATTGCCGACCTGAAGAAGATTGAGTTTTGTAAGCGAATATTTAAGTTTTGCCGCAAGAAGTGCCGTCTTAATTTCATCAACGGTTTCATCGGCAAAGGTTGAGCCGATTACATAGCAAAAGTTTTTGCCGAGATTTTCCATAACATTTGCCGCCGAATACGCACCTGTAAGCGAATTAAGTCGTAATCTTTGACCGTCAATAACTGGTTCCGGAATTGCCCAAAGCAAAAGCGGACAATCAACGCTTCTCAAAATTTCGGTAATAAAAACGCCGGTGGCAAAGGTCAGATTTTGCACAATAGCAAAAGTCGGACTTTTATCCTTTAAAAATTCACAAAGTTCTTTAACAGACACAATAGGTCCGTTGGGAGCGACAATATTTTTATCCACCAATTTCAGCATACCGATAGAATCGTTATATTTCATACGAGCTTCGTCCAAATCGTATGACGGTACGCCTATCGGCAAATATATTGTTTGAAAATCCATAATAAATTTCTCCTCAACATTTTTCGCAACTATATTTCAATGTTTTAATTATACAGCAAAGGTAACATAAAATCAATTAATTTAATACGATTTTTTATACAAAATTAATAAAAGACTTCTTGTGAAAGAAGCCTTTTATTTAAGTATATGTTTTTATTTTTGTTTTGCGGTCATTGTATCTCTGATTGCACCGAAAAGCGAAAGTTCGTTATCATTCGGCAAATCACAGCTATAATACCAAATCATAATTCCGCCGAGTCCGGCATCAATGGCAAATGCTGTTTTATCAGCAATCATTTGATAAGAATTGATATACTGCGGAGCGGTCATAGGATTACCGTCGTGGTCAAAATCGTTAAAATAAATGAGATTTGTGTACTTATCGATTTTATTGCCGAACTGATTGTAATTGCCCCAATAGCCAAGTCGGTTTGTAGGTCTTGAATAAAACGGAACGCCGAGGTCTATCTGCTCTACGGTGAAGCCGCCCTTGAGAGCCTTGTTAACTCCGTTAACGGTGGTTGAGAAAATTGAATGATAGCCGTGGGCAGTAAACATATCGTAAAGCATAACCTCTGCCCTGTCGATAATTTTAAGCACATCGTCATCAAACTGTAAATCCCAAGGTGCTATTGCAAGCGAAATAATTTTATCGGGCATAGCCTTGTCAAGCTTACGCAGGAAGTTATTAAAGAGTTTCCACTCGTTTTTGCTGTTAGGGAACTCATAGTCCATATCGTAGCCGTCAAAGCCATATTTATTTACAAAATCAACGATATTTGCAACAAGGTTGTCAACATGTTCATCGCTGAACATTGATATGATATCGGCATTATCATCGCCGTAAGGCATTGCAATGTCTGTTAAAATATTGATTTTTCTATCGCCGATTTTTGATTTTAAAAGGTTAACTTTATCGGCATAGTACTTTTCATCAACCTCATTTGAATCATTATCGTAAAATTTGATATTACCTTGAGCGTCAAATTTCGCAGTACCGAAAACGATGACATCGGTGAGTGCGTCAAGATTTGAAAAATCAGCATTTTCCTTGATGTCCTCGGCAAGAAAATACGCATTTACACGAAGGTCTTTTGCATTTTTATTTTTAAGATAATACGCCTCAAAATTATTTACATTGTAATTGCCCGATGACTCATTTACGAAAATACGAAGATATCTGTATTTTACATCACCCAAAAAGCAGGTGTGACCGCCCTCAATACAATCACTTTGATAAAGGAACTGATAATTTGCATCCTGCTCATTTGAGCCGTAAATTTCAAACAAGGTAACTTTTTTACCCAACTCGCCGAGGATAACGGTGTTGAAATCGACACTATCTCCAAAATCAACGGTTACATACTTGACTTCTTCGTGCTTACCTTTGAGAGAAAAACTCTTTTTGGTTTTGCCATCCTGTGTGGTATATGTTGCGGAAGAAGCAAGATTTAAGCCGTCGGAAGCATTGGCAGAATCTGAATATGTAGCTGTCATTATACTTTTGCCCGTATTTGAGCACGAGCAAAATGTAAGGCAGACAAAAATTGCAACAAGTACGATTGATAGTATTTTTTGTAATTTTTTCATAATTTTTCCTTTTGGTTATCACTTAACCGATGGGAACTGCGAATTATACAGTTCATAATAAAAACTTTTTTTAGCAAGCAATTCCTTATGTGTGCCCTGTTCAACAATATTACCGTCACGCATAACAAGAATTATATCCGCCTCTTTAATTGTGGCAAGGCGATGAGCAACTATAAATGTTGTTCTGCCCTCCATAAGATGAGTAAAAGCTTTTTGAATACGAATTTCTGTTCTCGTATCGATTGATGATGTTGCTTCATCAAGAATAAGCATTGGAGGTTTGCAGAGCATTAAGCGTGTAATACAAAGAAGCTGTTTTTGACCCTGCGAGAGAGAGCCGCCGGACTCACCGATAACGGTATCGTAGCCGTTTGGAAGTCGTTTGATAAACGAATGGGAATGTGCTTTTTTGGCAGCTTCTACAACCTCTTCATCAGTAGCATTTTCGGCACCGAGTTTAATATTGTCCTTAATAGTGCCGGCTTTGAGCCATGTATCCTGAAGAACCATACCGAAGTTTTTTCTGACCGACTTGCGAGTTATATCATCATAATCCTTATCATCAAGCAAAATTGAGCCGCTGTTTACATCATAAAATCTCATAAGAAGATTGATAAGAGTTGTTTTGCCGCAACCGGTAGGACCTACAATTGCAACTCTCTGTCCGGGTTGAACAGACAAATTGAAATTTTCGATAAGTTTCTTATTTTCAACATAAGAAAAATTAACATTTGTAAGTTGCATTTTGCCGTCAACAGATTTGATTTCAACTGCATTTTCGGCATCGGCAGGAACTTCCTCCTCGGCAAGGAGTTCGAAAAGTCTGCCTGCACAGGCAAAAGCATTTTGAAGTTCGGTAACAACACCGCTGATTTCGTTAAACGGCTTTGTGTACTGATTTGCGTAAGACAAGAAGCATGTGAGCACACCGACCGTGATTGCCTCTTGATTTGTCTTTACGGCAAGGATTGCACCGAACATTGCGACTGCGGCATAAACGATTGAATTGACAAATCTTGTAGCCGGATTGGTGATTGACGAGAAGAACACGGCTTTGAGCGAATAATCCTGAAGTCTGCCGTTGATTTCGTCAAACTTTTGCATATTTTCATCTGCGTGAGAATATGCGTCAACAGTCTTTGCATTGCCTATCATTTCGTCAATAAACGAAGTTTGCTCGCCTCTTGTTTCGGACTGAAGTTTGAACATTTTGTGAGTGTTTTTTGCAATGAACGAAGCAATTACAAACGAAAGCGGAGTGACAACAACGACAACGATTGTAATCCACCAATTAATTTTTAACATAAATATGAGAGTGCCGAGAATTGTAACAACACCGGTAAAAAACTGGGTAAAGCCCATCAAGAGGCCGTCTGCAAATTGGTCTACATCCGCTATTACCCTCGACACAATTTCACCGCTTGGGTGAGAATCAAGATAAGAAATAGGAAGCTTTTCAATTTTTGCAAATGCCTTGTCCCTCATATCACGGACAACGCCAAAGGTCATCTTGTTGTTGAGCACATTCATCACCCATTGAGAAAGTGCAACAACGCCGACAACAACACAAACTTCAATAAGAACGGGAACGATTTTGTCAAACCGAACAAGTCCCTTATCAATTATAAAATCGATTACATTACCGATACGAACAGGAATGTAAAGTGAGCCGGCAACGCTGACAAGTGCAAGAAGCATTGATGCAACAAGCATTGCTTTATATCTGCCGACATATGCAAGGACACGCTTTAATATCTGCTTATTAGTCACCGAAAGCCACCTCCTCTTCGCTAAACTGCGAGAAATAGATTTCTCTGTAAACCTCGCAGGATTTAAGGAGTTGTTCATTTGTGCCGACATCAACAATCTGTCCGTCTTCAAGAACTATGATTTTATCGGCAGACAAAATTGAGGAAGTTCGTTCTGACACGATGAACAAGGTCGGCTTATAATCAAGTGACAATATTGCCTCTCGAAGTGCCTTTTCCGTTGCAAAGTCGAGAGCCGACGCACTGTCATCAAGCACTATGATTTCAGGTTTTGACACAATAGCTCGTGCAATAGACAGCCTTTGCTTTTGACCGCCCGAAAGGTTCGCACCGTTTTGTTCGATAAGCGTATCAAGTCCTTCCTTTGCATACACATTATCATAAACCTGAGCAATGCGAAGTGCTTCGTTGATTTCCTCATCCGTTGCATTCTTTTTGCCCCATTTGATATTGTCACGGACAGTGCCGGCAAAGAGCACCGCTTTTTGCATAACAAAGCCGATATTTGAGCGGAGTTCTTCTTTATCAACAGATTTGACATCTCTGCCGTTGACGGTTACTCTGCCCTTTGTTGCATCGTAATAATGCGGAATAAGGCTTACAAGGCTTGATTTACCGCTGCCTGTTGAGCCGATAACACCGACTGTTTGACCTTTGTCGGCAAAGAAACTGATATCTGTAAGGCTTTCTTCACCTGCTCCCTGATATGTGAGCGAAACATTGTCAAAGCAAACTGCATGATTATCATATACTTTGTTGTCGTCGATATGCTCAAGAGTGTTTTGAACATTCAAAACATTTGCAATTCTTCCGCCCGAAGCAAAGCCCTTTGTAATTGTTACAATAAGAGAAGCAAATTTGACAAGTTCAACAAGGATTTGACTCATATAATTATAAAGAGCAACAACCTGACCTTGATTGAGAGTTCCCGATTCAACCTTTAAAGCACCGCTGTAAATAAGAAGCACAATGCCAAGATTGATGATTATATAGGTAATCGGATTCATCAAAGCGGAAATTCTGCCAACGCTTCTTTGAAAATGTGCAAGAAGATTATTTCTTTCCTTAAATTTGTTATACTCGTCATCTTCCTCTGTGAACGCACGGATAACCCTTGCACCTGTGAGATTTTCTCTTGTCATAAGAGTTACGGAGTCAAGCGTGTTTTGCACATTTTTATACATAGGTACTGTGCATTTCATAATCACTGCAACAACCACACTCAAAAGAACTATAACAAGCAAAAAAATAAGGCTGATTTTTACATCAATGGTAAATGCCATAATAAATGCACCCGCAACAATAAACGGTGAACGCAAGAACAGGCGAAGCACCATATTAACCGTACTTTGTGCCTGATTGATATCATTTGTCATTCGAGTGATGAGAGTTGACGTGCCTATTGAATCAATCTCATTAAACGAAAAGGTTTGAATTTTTTTAAACAGAGCGTGTCTGACTTCCGTTGCAAAACCTGTGGCTGCCTTTGCCGCAAAAAACTGTGCAGTAATAGCCGCAACCATACCCACAACAGCAAGAACCACAAGCAAAAGTGCCTTTGACACAACCAATTTAAGGTTTCCATCTCGAATACCGTCATTAATAATCGAAGCCACTACAAGAGGTACAATAAGTTCAAATATCGCCTCAAGCATTTTAAAAAGCGGAGCCAAAAACGACTGTATTTTATAGTTTTTCAAAAATGGTAAAAGCTGTTTCATTTTTCCTCCTAAAAACCGCATAAAAGATAATAATATTATATAACATAATTAATTTATGTCAATGAGAAAAACATCATAAAAAAGCAAAAAACATATTGAAATATATATAAAAAGTGGTATAATTGATAGCGATATTTATCGGAGAAGGTGTTACTATGGAACAAAAACCAATTACAGCGATTATTGTAGGTGCGGGACACAGAGCATTTGTGTACAGCAAACTTGCAAAAACTAATCCTGAAATGCTTAAGATTATCGGTGTTGCCGACCCTAACCCGATAAGAAGAAAAAAGGCTATGGAAGAATTCGGATTTTCAGAAGATATGTGCTTTGAAAATGCCGAAGAGCTTGCAAAGCACGGCAAACTTGCAGATACAGTCATCAACGGAACAATGGACGAACAGCATCTTGAAACGGCAGTTCCGCTCCTCAATGCAGGATACGATATGCTCCTTGAAAAGCCTTTTGCACCAAACGAAGATGAAATGCGTCAAATAGTTGACTGTGCAAAGAAAAACAATTCTAAGGTTATGATTTGCCATGTTCTCAGATATACTCCGTTTTATTACGGAATCAAGGAGAGAATAGTTAACGGCGAAATCGGCGATATTATCAATATACAAACGACCGAACATGTTTCGTACCACCACCTTTCAACATCATATGTAAGAGGCAAATGGGCAAACAAGGACAAGTGCCACACAACAATGCTCCTTGCAAAATGTTGCCACGACCTCGACATAATGATGTGGATGATGAGCGAAACAAAGCCGACTCAAATCAGTTCATTCGGAGGCAAATTCCAATTCAAGCCTGAAAATGCTCCGAAAGGTGCAGGCACAATCTGTATGAAAGACTGTCCTTTGGTTGACACCTGCGTTTATTCCACAAAGCGACTTTACATAGACCACCCGGACAGATGGGCATTTTATGTTTGGGACGCTCTTGAAAATATTGAAAATCCTACTATCGAGGACAAAATCGCTCTTATGAAATCGGACAATCCGTATGCAAGATGTATCTACAAGTGCGACAACAATGTTGTTGACCATCAATCGGTTCTCGTTAACTTTGCAAGCGGTGCAACAGGCACGCACAATATGGTAGGCGGTTCTGCCGAACCGAGAAGAGATATTCACATCATCGGCACAAAGGGTGAAATCTTCGGTAACTTTGAAGAAAGCAAGTTTACTGTTTTAAAGATTAATCCGTCACCCGATGCACACAACGAAGAATGTGATGTTGAGGAAGTTGACCTCAAGGTAACAGGCGATATGGTAGGTGCTTACGGCGGTCACGGCGGCGGTGACGAGCGACTTGCCGCAGACTTTGTTAAATTTATCAGAGGTGAAAAGCCGAGTCTTGCCTGCACATCAATCTTTGACAGCGTTGCGGGACACCTCAGCGTTTATCTTGCAGACGAAAGCAGAGAAAACGGCGGTATGCCGCAAGAAGTTAAGCTTTAAGGTGAAAATATGAAAATCAAAGACGAGTTTGTTACAAGAAAAATCGGCGATAAAATCATTGCCATAACAGTCGGCGAGCACACAAAAGATTTTGACGGAATGATTACGCTCAACAAAACGGGTCACTTCATTTGGAAGTGCCTTGAAAAAGAAACCGACAAAGAAAGTATTGCAAATAAAATCATAAAAGAGTATGATATAAGCAAGACCGACGCAATGGCGGAAATTGACAAATTCATTACCGAACTTGACAAAAACGGTTTTTTGGAAAAATAAAAACGCCCTGCTTTGCAGGGCAGAATACGCAGGAGTGGCGGAATGGCAGACGCGCCAGATTCAGGTTCTGGTGAATGCAAATTCATGTGGGTTCAAGTCCCATCTCCTGCACCAAAAGAGAGTAATGGCCTTTAGGCTGTTGCTCTCTTTTATTATCTAACTTGAACCCACATGAACAATTTATAGCAAAATTACGCTGATGTAATTTTGCTAAGAGGAAGAACATACAAAGTGATTGTTAAATCATTGCTTGCAATGATATTTAATCACGCAGTATGCTCTGACGAAAGTCCCATCTCCTGCACCAAAAGAGAGTGATAACCTTTAGGCTGTTGCTCTCTTTTATTATCGGACTTGAACCCACATGAATAATTTGTAGCAAAATTACGCTGATGTAATTTTGCTAAGAGGAAGAACATACGAAGTGATTGTTAAATCATTGCTTGCAACATATCGCTTAAGCGCTAAAATTGATTCAGTTACATTGTTTGTTTTTATATCCATTGTTACCTCCATAATATTTCCACTATGTATTGT